>Ga0302325_10000742_pt1 | contig 87337 bp, 77 predicted proteins | sample Palsa_T0_2_FD_201948 | JGI IMG/M metagenome (GOLD analysis project Ga0302325, IMG submission 201948) | Peat permafrost microbial communities from Stordalen Mire near Abisko, Sweden - Palsa_T0_2 | ecosystem: Environmental > Terrestrial > Soil > Palsa > Peat permafrost | place: Sweden: Abisko...
CGGCGGGGACGCCCGCGGTTCCCCATCCATGGGGAACCGCTGCTCGACGATTTCTCGTTCCCGCGCCTCCGGCGCTCCACTCGAAACTCGACGCCCCGCCGCCATCGCGCGGCACGCCCGCTCGACTGCGCTCGCTTCGCTCCGTGGGCGTTTGCGCGCCGTGCCGGCGCTAGGGAATCGACATTAGCGTTCCGCGGTTTTTTGTTTCGGGGGTGTTTGCGCTGGGGGACGCGGTCGAGCTTGGGACGGGGGATGCGCGCAAGGTTGCGGTCGTGTTGCGAGCGCGGGATGGGGATGCGATCGAAGTCGTCGATTCGTCGGGGCGGGTCTATGCGGGGCGCGTGCGGCTCGATGGGAAGCACGTGCGGGCGGTGTTGGAGCGGGAGGCGGGGGCGCCGCGGGCGTTGCGATTGGCGGTGACGCTCGCGCAGGGGCTGCCGAAGGGTCCGAAGATGGACTTCGTGGTCGAGAAGGCGACCGAACTCGGTGTGGCGGCGATCTTGCCGTTTGCGAGTTCGCGGACGGCGGGGGACGGTGCGCGGGCCGGCAAACTCGAGCGTTGGCGGCGCATCGCGAAGAGCGCGGCGCAGCAGTGCGGTCGCGTCGAGGTTCCGGAGGTAGCGGAGCCGATCGACTTTGCGGGGCTGGTGGAGCGGGCGGCGAGCTACGACTTGGTGCTGGTGCCGTGGGAACTGGCGGGCGCGGGACCGCTGCGGGAGCGACTGCCGGAGTTGATCGAGGGCGTGCGCTCGGTGCTGCTCGCGATCGGGCCCGAAGGCGGATTTTCGCATGAAGAAGCGCGGGCGCTCGAGCTGGCGGGCGCTGTGCTCGTTTCGCTCGGAAGCCGGATTCTGCGCACGGAAACGGCCGGACTCGTGGCCTACGCAGTGCTGCTGTATGCCTCGGGCGACATCTGAACGCGCCACAAATGGATGAGACACCTGCATTTGCGGCGTATAGGGAAAGTTTATGAAATCGGCTCAGTCCGCGACCGCGTGAGGTTCAGCATCGTCGTTCCGACGTATAACGAAGCGGGCGGGATCGAACGCCTCATCGCTACGGTCAGCGACATTTTTCGCGCGCACGGGTTGGACGGTGAGTTGGTCGTGGTCGACGACAACTCGCCCGACGGGACCGGCGCGATCGTCGACGGGCTGGCGGAGCGCTATCCGGTGCGCTGCCTGCACCGGCCGGGGAAGATGGGCCTCTCGAGCGCCGTGATCGACGGTTGGCGTTTCGCACGGCCCGAATCCGAAGCGCTCGGCGCGATGGATGCCGACTTCAGCCACGATGCCACGGTTATTCCGAAGATGGTCGAGGCGCTCGCGAGCGGACGTTACGGGCTCGCGGTCGGCAGCCGCTACGTCAAGGGCGGCGGCATCGAGAATTGGCCCAAACGCCGCATCTTCACCTCGTGGGTGGCCTGCCGGCTGGCGTTTCCGCTCACGCCGATCAACGACATCACGAGCGGTTTTTTTCTGGTCAAACGCGACGCGCTGTCGGGCGTGAAGCTCGACCCGATCGGGTTCAAGATCGGTCTCGAGGTCGCGGTGAAGGCGAAGTACGGCAAGGCGATCGAGATCCCATACGTCTTCAAAGACCGCGAGGTCGGCGAATCGAAGCTCAACGGCAAGGAGATCACGAACTACCTCAAGCAACTGCGCCGGCTCTATGCGACGCGCATTCTCGGCGCGCCGGATATCGGCGCCGCGATTGGTGACTCGGCACCCTCGCCGGCACGGCTCGATGCCGCGGAGAAAATCGCCTGATGCCGATGCCCGATTGGCTGCGCCGCCTGCGCGAGAAGGACGTTCCGGCCGAAGAGGCTGCGCTGTGGGCCAAGTGCCCGTCCTGCGGCGAGATGTTGTATAAGAAAGACCTCGAAGCGAACCTGTCGGTCTGCACGAAGTGCAACTATCATTTTCGCATGCACGCCTACGACCGCATCAATGCGCTCGTCGACGGGGATTTTGTCGAAATCGGCGACGAGATTCTGCCGGGCGACCCGCTTCAATGGACCGACAAGCGGCCATACCTGCAAAAATTGGAGGCCGACCGCATCAAGTCGAGCCTTTCCGAAGCGGTCGTGACGGGGTTTGCGACCCTTGACGGTTTCCCGGTGGCGCTGGGCGTGATGGATTTCAATTTTCGCGGCGGCACGATGGGGACCGTCGTCGGCGAGCGCATCACGAACCTGCTCGAAGAAGCGCGGCGGCGCAAACTTCCTTGCATCGTTTTCACCGCCAGCGGCGGTGCGCGCATGGAAGAAGGCATGCTGGCCCTGATGCAGATGGCCAAGACGACGCAGGCCGTCGAGCGCTTCATGGCCGACGGCAACTTGTACGTCACCGTATTGACGGACCCGACGACGGGCGGAGTTTCGGCCTCGTTCGCATTCCAGGCCGACATTATCATCGCAGAGGCGCGGGCCTCGGTCGGCTTCGCGGGGCGGCGCGTCATCGAGCAGACCCTGCGCCAAAAACTGCCCGACAATTTCCAGACCGCCGAGTTTCTCTTGGAGAAGGGCCACGTCGACATGGTCGTCGGGCGCGCGGAGGTTCGCGACACGCTGGTGCGCATTCTCGACTATGCGGTCGATCGCAAGCGCGTCGCGCCCGCCCTCAAAGCGGTTCCGGAGTTCGCGCTCCAATGAGGCGCTCGTGAATCTGATCGTCGAGCGGGAGAAGGGCCCGCTGCAGGAACTCGAGGCTCGCATTGCGGCGCTGCGCGAGCGCGGCACCGGGGCATCGGGCGACGCTGCGGTGCTCGAGGAGAAGTATCGCGAGCTGCTGGTCGACCTGTTCGGCAACCTGACGCCCTGGGAGCGCGTGCACATGGCGCGCCATCCGAAGCGGCCGATCTCGGATGACTACGTCGCGGGCTTCGATCAATTCGACGAGCTTCACGGCGACCGTCATTTTCGCGACGATCAGGCGCTGGTCGGCGGCTTCGCCAAACTGCGCGGGCGCCGCGTCGTCTACCTGGCGCAGCAAAAGGGCCGCGACACCAAGGAAAACATTCGTCGCAATTTCGGCATGGTCTCGCCGGAGGGATATCGCAAGGCGCGACGGCTCATGGACCTTGCCTCGCGCTTCGGACTACCGATCGTGACCCTGGTCGACACCTCGGGCGCCGATCCCGGCATCGCCTCGGAAGAACGTGCGCAGGCCGAAGCGATCGCGTCGTGTCTGGTGGCGTTGTCGAAAGCGACGGTTCCGGTCGTGGCCACGATCATCGGCGAAGGCGGCTCGGGCGGTGCGCTGGCGATCGCTCTGGCCGACAGCGTGATCATGGCCGAAAACGCAGTCTACTCGGTCGCCTCACCCGAAGGCTGCGCGGCGATTCTCTGGGGCGATGCGGCGCGCGCGCCCGAGGCTGCGGAGCATCTGAAGCTCACCAGCGCCGATCTGCTCGGCTTCGGTATCGTGGACCGGATCGTCAGCGAACCCCTGGGCGGCGCGCATCGCGACGCCGCGGGCTTCGTCGCGACCGTTCTCGATACGATCGACGACGAGTTGCGCAAGCTCGAGGACACGCCGCCGGCGGTGCTGCGGGAGCGGCGCTACGCGAAGTTCCGGCGCATCGGGGCTTGGGAGCGCAAGAACGTCTCGCGCCTCGCGACGGCCCTGACGTGATGCCGGCCAGCGCGCGCGTCGTTCGCCTCGCCGGCCGGCTCGCGCTGCTGGTACTGACGCTGGCCGTCGTCGCGGTGGCCGCCGTTCAGTTTGCCGGCATCGTGGCGAAGAACGTCGCGCTCGCGGGCGAGCTGTCCGCGACCCGCGCCCAGATCGCGGCGCTGCGCGCGCGCGAAACCTCGCAACGGCGTGCGATTGCGCGGCTGGGCGATGCGGCCGGCGCGGTGCCCGAAATTCACGACGAACTTCACATGGTCGGTCCGAACGAGGAGATCATCTACGTGCGCGGCCTCGCGCAGCCGTCGCCCCAGGCCCGTCGCGAGGACAGCTGGCCGTGACGGTTACGGGCACCGTCATCAACGTGCACCATCACGGTGCGACGGTCCGGCTGGCCGACGGTAGCCTGGCCGCGGTTTCGGCTCGGGAGCTTGCAGCGCATCGGCCGGCGTACGTGGCGAGCTGCGCGCGGCGCACGCCGCTCGACCTCGTCCTCGACCGTCGTGCGCGCCACCCGGTGGTAGCGCTCCCCGGCAGCAGCGCCGGCGCGCCGGCGGCACCCGAGACGCCCGTGCCGCGCCTGGTGGATCCCGCGTTCGAGCGTCGCATCGGCGAATATCTGCGGGCCAGCCAGGAGTGGGCTCCGGCCGATCGTCCCGAACCGGCCGAGCGCCACTTCATTCGGAAAAAACGCCGGGCGGCGCTTTTCGAGGCAAGGAACGCGTCGACGTAGAATCTTGGCGGGATGAAAACGCCCGAGATGGCGCGCATCGAGGCAGTCAACGTACCTGGCTGCTTTATCCGGATTCAAGGTACGTACGGCTCGCTACGCACCGCCGAACAGCGCGTGGCCGATTTCATCCTGAAATACGCCGAAGAGCTGATCTACTTGACGGTCACCGAACTCGCCGAGCGGACGCAGACGAGCGAATCGACGGTGGTTCGCCTTTGCCAGAAGATCGGTTACAAGGGCTATCAGGAGTTCAAGATCATGCTGGCGCGCGATCTGGTCGGTCCGACCGAGACCGTCTACGAACAGATCGACGCGAGCGACTCGCTCGAAGCGCTCAAGGCGAAGATTTTCCAGGCCAACGCCCAAGCGCTCAAGGACACGATCGAAGTCCTATCCGACGACGAGTTGCGTAAGGCCGTCGAGGCGCTGGCAGCGGCCCACCGGCTCGAGGTCTACGGAATCGGCGGCAGCGCGCCGCTGGCCTTCGATGCGTACCACAAGTTCATGAAGCTCGGGATTCCAACGGTCTGGCTGAACGACAGCGACCTGATGGCGATGTCGTCCTCGCTGCTGGGCTCCGGCGACGTCGCGCTTGGGATCTCGCACACCGGGGCGTCGCGCGACGTGTGCGATGCGATGGAGCACGCGCAGACCGCCGGCGCCACGACGATCTGCATCACGCACCGGGCGACCTCGCCGATCACGAAGGTCTCGAATATCCGGCTGTTCACGGCTGCGAAAGAGACGGCGTTCGGTTCGGACGCCACCTCGAGCCGGATCGCGCAGCTTTCGATCATCGACGTGCTGTACGCCGGCATCGCGAACCAGAACTACGAGCGCTCGCTCTCGCGGATCCAAAAAACGCGCGAGGCGTCGGCCGGAAAGCGGTACTGACCGGCTCCCAGCGTGCGCGCGCCGTCGTCTCGCTCGGGACGAATACGACGCGCCTGTTGGTCGTGCGCGATCGCGCCCCGGGCGAGGTCGAGCAGCTCGAGCACGGGCAGATGGGAACGCGCCTCGGCGAGGGCCTGAAGGCGCAGGGGGCGCTGGCGCCGGCGGCCATGGAGCGCACCTTGGCGGCGGTGGCGGAGTTCGCCCGGCGGGCGCAGGCCCGCGATGCGGCGATCGCGTGCATCGCGACCAGCGCCGTGCGCAGGGCGGTCAATGCGGCCGAGTTCGCCGAACGCGTGCGCGCGATTGCGGGCGCACCGCTCGAGGTCCTCGACGGCTTGGACGAGGCGCGCGCGAGTTTCATTGGAGCGACCTACGGCGCGCCGCGTGACGGCCGGCGGATCGCGGTCGTCGATATCGGCGGCGGCTCGACCGAATGTGCGCTCGGCTGCGACGGCCGCCTCGAACGCGGCCGCTCGGTTGAGATCGGTTCGGTACGCGTGAGCGAGCGGTTTCCGGCGCTGATGGGCGGTTGTGCTGGAGAAGAGGCGCGCGCGGCCGCGCGCGAAGCGCGGCTCGCAATCGACGCCGAGGTCGGCTCGTTCATTGCGCTGGGCCGGCCCGACGAAGTCCGCGCCGTTGCGGGCACGGCGCTCACCCTGGCCGCGGTCGCGTTCGGCTCGCACGTCGACCGTGTCAGCGGCGCGATCCTTCCGAGCGCGTTGCTCGAGGCCACGATCGAACGCCTCCTGGCCGCGAACCTCGAACAACGGCGCGCGATGCCGGGCATGCTGCCGCAGCGCGCGGACATCTTGGCGGGCGGTGCGCTGATCCTGGCCCAGACGTTGCGTGCCCTTGCGGCAGACGCGGCGCTGCTCGAAGTCAACGATCTGCTGCTCGGGTACCTGCTCTGGCGGTCGGCGTCCGCGGCGGAGTGAACGCGTGCCGCGGACCCGAAGAGGCCGCTCGGGGCGCAGCAGACCCATCGGGATGATGGTGGAATCGGCAGACACAGCAGACTTAAAATTTGCCGCTCGAGAGAGCATCCGGGTTCGACTCCCGGTCATCCCATGAACGAAACCCAGATCGGTTTGTCCTAGCGAGGGAAATTTCGGCGTTGTTCCAGGACGATTTCGTCTCCGAACTCAAGCTGCTGGTTCCGGACGCCGACGCGGCCGGTGAACGGGACCACGAGCCCTCGCCACGCGATTATTTCATCTCGCTCGGGACGATGGAGCCGCGCCTCAAGGCGCTGACCGGTGTCGTCTTCGCGCAGATCGTGGTGTCTGCGCTGGCCCTTCTGCTCCGCGGCGTTCCATTCGCACCGATCGAGATCACGACGAAGGATGGCGTACTTCTCAGCCTTTCGCTGCTGAACTATCTCATTTCCGTCGTCTCACTGCTGACGTCTCTCGCACTCCTTGCCGCGGGCTTGGCGTACGCGCGATGGGTCGGGCGTTGGTTCTTTATTATCGCGCTCTCGGCGCTATACGTGTTCGTCGTCGCCGTGACGTTCAGCGAGCCGTTAGACAAGATCGGCGAGCTGGTCGTGTTCTTCTGCCTACCGGCCATCGGTTTTTTCATCTTTGCAATCCCCGGATTGTATCGAAAAAACTATACCCCCGAGCGGCGCCACCCGGCCATCTATCGCACCCTGCAAGCGATCGGGGTCGTCTATTTTGTATTCTTCGCGTTCGCATTCGTCGCCGCGTGCCTGCATCCGGATGAGTTTGCAGACTTGCTCGTGCTCGTGCGCATCCCGCTGCCGTTCCTCTTTCTCTTGGCCGGCACGGACTGGGCCGAGATGGACGATTCCATCGTGCGGAGCGGCTACTCGCTTCTTCGTTTGGCCGGACGCGTCGACCGATCGTTCGCGCTCAATGTCGCCGTTGCCGTGCTCGCGATCGGACTGACGCTGTACGTAACCGGTTGGGGAGTCTTGCAATCGTTTCCCGTGGCGCTAATCACCGCCGGGGTTGGGTTCGTCGTCTTACGGCCGGCGCGCATCAATGAGTACTGGCCTATCCGGCTTCCGTGGGCTCCGCTCGCGTTCGTCGTGATCGCCAGCGCCGTCGTGCAAGACGCCATGGGAACACCGCGCGGGGCCATGACTCCGGTGTTCTTCGCTGCCGCAGGCGCGGTATTCGCGGCGCTGTTGATCACGATTCGTCGACTGCGGATCGTCCCGTGGCTCGCGCCGGTTGTTTTGTACGCGCTCGTTCTGTGGCTCGATTGGGGATTCTCACTGCTGTTACCGGCGTCCGTCGCCAGCCAGAAACCGGCATGCTTCATGTTTTACGTCGCTTTGGCAAGTCTCGTCGGATTGATCTGGCTCAGGCGCACGACCCCGCGCGAACGACTCGACGAACCGCTGCGTCTCATCCTTATTCTCAACGTCTCGATGCTCGTGCTCGACTCGCTCTACGCCGTCATCTTCGCCGTCGCGCGACGGGCTGGCGACGAGATCGCACTCGCGTTCGCGAGCCTGCTCTTCCTTTCGCTCGTCTGGGATATCTTGGTTTCGGGACACAGCATCACGAACGTAGATCGCGGCGCGTTTCCGCGGGGCAGTCGCCTCTATCTGTTCTTCGCCTACGTGACGGCGGTGATCGCGACGGTCGAATTCTTCGGATCCGCGACGTTCGGGGAAGCGGCCGGCGCGAATTCCGAGTATCTGAAGCTGCTCGGCGATCCGGAGTTTTTCGTCCAGCTCGGGATCGCGCTCTACGGACCAGCAATGCTCGTGACGCTGTTTCTCTTGCGCCTCGGTCGCTTTCTTGCGGCGGGATCTTCTAGCGCGGCTTCCGGTCCGGCCGGTGAAACAGCATGATCGCACCGACAGCGACCATTGCACCACCCGCCGCGGCGAGCCCGGCGAACAGGAGGTCCGGGAGCGTAACACCGGAGCCGCTCTCGCCCGAGCCTACGAAGAAGAAGCCAATGACAGCGAGTACGACACCGAGCGACATCACGCCGATCCAGACCGATCGCTGAGTAGGGGTAAGCGGTTCGCGAGCCGCTGGCGGCGTAGGCGGCACGGACGTATCCTCCACGATGCATGCAGGAAGAACCGAGGTTCGGTCCTCCGCTGCGCCGATCCCAGTTACGCAGCCCGTGGCTCTCGGCGCGTTGTCGGCCCCGCGGACGTACCCGAAACATCGCCGGAAGGCTCGGCGCCCGCTCCCACGGCTCCAGGCCGCCCCAGCCGCCGTCGCTAGCGCAACCAACGCGCCCGTGGTCTCTACTGACCGCGCGCTGGCTGCTTTTCGCGATGCGAAGCGGGATGGTTGCGACCTTTGGCGAGCAGGGCCGCGACCCGTGAACAGGCAATCGGAGTGAGTTTGCCCCTACCCGTTTTTCCGGAGGCTCGAGACCGTTTGAAGATCGTCGTCACCGTTAAACTGGTCCCCGACACCAATGCCGAGAAGCGCATCGACCCCGCGACGAAGCGGCTGGTGCGAGCCGGTGTCGAGACCGTTTTAAACCCGTTCGACGAGTACGCGATCGAAGCGGCGCTGCAGCTCAAGGAAAAGCTTGGAGCTGACACGACCGTCACCGTCCTGACGATGGCGCCCGAGAGCGGGAAAGAAGTCGTGCGGAAAGCCCTGGCGATGGGGGTCGACGATGCCGTGATCGTCAGCGATCCGGCGCTCGAGGCCTCCGACGTGTGGGTGACCGGGTACGTGCTCGCGCAAGCGCTGAAGAAACACGGCTACGACCTGATCATCTGCGGGGGGCTGGCCGAGGACGGCAATACGGGCGGGGTCTCCGGGGCGATCGCCGAGCACCTTGGGATTCCGGGGCTGACCAACGCCGCCAAGATCGAAATAACGGACGGAAAGCTGCGTGTCGTGCGCGAGACCGATAGCGGCCACCAAACGGTCACGGCGCCGCTTCCGGCCGTGTTGATGGTGACGATGGGCGTCGGCGAGCCGCGCTACGCTTCGCTCAAAGGCATCATGGGAGCGAAGAAAAAAATGATCGCGATTCTTGCGGTCGCGGACCTCGCGCTCGATCGCCCGGTCGGCCGCGACGGCGCCAAGACCGAGCTGCTCACGATTGCGAAGCCGGCCGAGCGCGGCAAGGGGCAAATCGTCGTCGCCGAGGACGGTGCCGCGGGCGCCAAGATCATCTTCGATTTCTTGAAGGAGCGCAAGCTCGTCTAATGCAGCACGTCATCACGTTCGTCGAGCACAAGGCCGGCCAGACGCGCAAGGTCAGCTACGAACTCGCAACCGAAGCGCGCAAGCTCGCCGACGCCTTGGGCGGTAAAGCCCACGCGGTCGTCGCCGGCAGCGGCTCGCCGGCGCTGGCCGAGACGCTGAAAAGCTACCCTCTCGACACGATCCACGTGGCCGACGATCCCGACGTCGACAAGTACCTGCTCGACCCCGCGATCGACTACCTCGAAGCGGTTGCCAAGAGCGTCGGTCCCGCGCTGATCCTGATTCCCAACACCTTGCAAGGCCGCGACGTCGCAGGGCGGATAGCAGCGCGGCTGGGCGCGGGCCTGACCTCCGACATCACGTCGATCGGCGTCGACGGAGGAACGGTCGGCTGCGTTTCGCCCAAACTCGGCGGCACGACGATCACGACCTGCACCTACAAGGCTGCGGACTACGGCGTCGCGACCGTGCGGCCCAACTCTTTCGCCGCCGCAGCTGGCGGCGCGGGCGCGCAGATCGTGACGCTCGAGAAACCGGCCGGCAAGAGCTACGCGATGGTCATCGAGAGCGAATCGGAGGAAGTTTCGGGCGAAATCGGGCTCGAGGAAGCGCCCGCGGTGGTAGCCGGCGGCCGGGGCCTGGGTGGCCCGGAACCGTTCGAGACGCTCTTGCGGCCGCTGGCGAACGTGCTGGGCGGGACGGTTGGGGCCTCGCGGGCCGCCGCCGACGCGGGCTGGGTCCCTTACAGCTTGCAGATCGGGCAGACGGGCAAGACGATCAGCCCGAACCTCTACATCGCAGTCGGCATTTCCGGTGCGATCCAGCACAAAGTTGGAATGCGAACGGCTGGTACGATCGTTGCTATCAACAAGGACGCCTCGGTGCCGATCGGCGAGTTCGCCGATCTGCTGGTCGTCGGCGACCTGTTCCAAATCGTGCCGGAGCTGACCAAGCAACTTCAATCCACCGTGCACGCCTAAATTCGAAAGTCGGTCCCCGTGAACAATGCCTCCCGCTTTCTGTTCATCTTGGTGCTCGCGCTCGGCGTCAGCTTCGCCGCGAGCCAAAACGTCTTGGGCAGTCCGAAGAACGCGACCCCGTCGCCTTCAGCCGAAGGTTCGGCGCCGCTGCCGACGGCGACGCCCGAGTCGCCGGCAGTCGCGATTCCGCGCCTCGAGGCCAAGATCAAAGCGGACCCGAACGACAAGGATTCGCTGCAAGACCTTGCGAGCTACTACCTAGGGGAAAGCAAGTTCGATCAATCGCTCGCGCTGACCCAGCGCTTGCTCTCGCTCGGTACCAAGACGGCGCAAGTGTATTACCTCGACGGCGTAGCGAACCAAGCGCTCGGACACATCAAAGAGGCGACCGAGGACTTCGAGCAAGCCACGAACCAAGATCCGACCAACGCGCAGATCTTGCTGACCCTGACCACCCTCTATCTACAGACCAATCGCGCCGCCGACGCGGAACGGGTCGCGAAGCGGGCGACGACGTTCAACCCGACCGACAAACGCGTCTGGGAGAACTATGGTTTGGTGCTGGGGCAGGAAGGCAAGTTCGACGACGCGCGCACGCAATTCGAGGTGGCCGCCAAGCTCGACCCCAAGGATGCGGGGCCGATCGTGCTCGAGGCGCGCGCCTACGTGTCGCAAAAGGCGCTGGCGCTTGCGGCGCAAGATTTCGACCGGGCGTTGACGGTCGACCCGAAGTCGCCGGACGCGCTGCTCGGAAGGGCGGGTCTCGAAGCCGCGAACCACGACGTCAAGGACTCGATCGCAACGTACGAGCAACTGCTCGCGGTCGAGACGAGCGATGACAACAAGGCCGCCGTCATCCTGCAAGAATACCAGCTCTACCGCGACGAGAAGATGAACGACGACGCGCTCGCGCAGCTCAAGCGCGCGGTCGCGACATACCCCAACGTGTTAGCGGTGCACGTGGCCTACGGCGACTACGATTTTCAGATCGCCAAGGATCCGGCGGCCGGCGAAGCCGAGTGGAAGGCGGCGCTTGGCCCCGGTAACGACAACCCGCAGGCGCTGGACCGCCTAGGCGAACTCTCGCTCTCGCAGGGCAAGCCGGCGGACGCGCTCGCATTCTTCAAGCGGCTCGCCGACGTCGTTCCCGGCGACCCGGCCGTCCTGATCAAACTCGGGGAGGCGCAGGCGATCAACAAGCAATACGACGACTCGCGCAAAACGTATCTGGCCTCGTTCCAAGTGCAACATACGCCGGCCGCGCTGGCCGGGCTCGGCGCGGCGGATTTTCAATTGAAGAACTACAAGGAATGTTCGCAAGTGTTCAGCGCGATCGATAAGAACGCGCCGAGCTTCATGAAGCAGAACCCGCAATTGTTCTACGTCTACGCCAAGTGTTCGGTTGGTATCAGCGACAAGCCGACCGCGCGCCGGGAGTATACTGCCTTCAAGGCGTTCGTCAAGCCGGGCACGCAATTGGCGGCCGAAGTCGACAAGGCGCTCAAGGGTCTCGGCCCCGCCGGTCCGGCGCCGCATCCCACGCCGACGGCCAAGCCGCGCACCTAACATGATCGTCGTCTACGACGAACTGTATACCGAGCATTTGCGGGAAACCAATCACCCCGAATCGCCCGATCGCGTCTCCTCCGTAGCCCGGCGCCTCGATGCGGCCGGCCTTTTGGGCGAATTGACCGCGGCTCGCGACGCCAGCGACGCGGAACTCGAGCGCGTGCACCCGCACGCCTATCTCGAGCGCGTCAAGCGCGACGTTGCCACGGTCGGCGACCGCGCCGGCTATCTCTCTACCGGCGATACCGCGATCGACGCGTCGTCGCTGGCGGTCGCGCGCCGTGCGGCGGGCGGGGCCCTGAGCGCGATGGAGGCGGCAGTCGCGGGCGAGCGCCCCGCTTTCGCGCTCGTGCGCCCTCCCGGCCACCACGCCGAACCCGCCCGTGGCATGGGGTTCTGCGTGTTCGGCAATGCGGCAATCGCGGCGCGCGCTTTCGTCGACGCGCACGGCGGCCGGGCGCTGGTCGTCGATTTCGACTATCACCACGGCAACGGTACGCAAGCCGCCGCCGGCAACGGCGTCTCGTTCGTTTCGACCCACGCCTATCCGGCGTACCCCGGTACGGGCGGCCCGAGCGAGCAGCGCTTCGATCCGGCCGGAGCGATCGTCAACCTGCCGTTGCCGCCGCATCGCTATGGTACCGAAGCATTTATCGCGACCTGGCAGCATCTGCTGCCGGCCGTGGCGGCTCGCGTGCGCCCGGATTTGATCGTCGTCAGCGCCGGCTACGATTTCGCCGCGGGCGACCCGGTCGGCGACCTTGGAGTAGACGCACCGCTTGCGGCCCGCGCGCTTGCCAACCTGATCGCCGAAGTAGCGGCGACGTACGCCCGCGGGCGGGTTGCGTACAGCCTCGAAGGCGGCTACGACGTCGAAACTTTGGCGGCGGCGATCGAAGCGACGATTCGCACGGGCGATGCGGCGGGCAACGACGCGCGCGCGGACTTTGGCGCCGTTCCGGCTCCCCAGCGCGCCGTGCTCGACGCGGTCGACGCTTGGCGTATCTGATCTTCGCGCTGCGGCTCGCACTCGGGGGGCTGCTCGTCGTAGCGGGCGCGTTAAAAGCCCACGACGGGCCGATTTCCACGGCCGTCTCGATTGCGGGCTATCGCATTTTGCCGCAGCAGTTGGTCGCGCCGCTGGGCATCGTGTTGCCGTATTTCGAGATCATGCTCGGGGCGTATCTGCTCGCGGGTCTGTTTTCGCGGATCGCGGGCTGGATCGCGGCGCTGCAATTTGCGGTGTTTGCGGTGGCCGTAGGGTCGCTCGTGGTGCGCAAAATCCCGGCGGACTGCGGCTGCTTCGGCTCGAGCGTTCCGACCCCGCCCTCGTGGGGTCACGTCGGTTTCGACGTGCTGCTGGTTTTGGGAGCATGTGCGATCGCGCTGCGGCCGCCCGGGGCCTTCGCGCTCGACCAGTTGCTCTTTCCGAGCAGTTACTTCGCCTCGGGGCGCGAAACCGCTTCGCCATGAGTCGTTCAGGCCGCCAGATCATCAACACGAAGCAGAGCGCTCCGCTCGCGCAGCGCCGCAACGCGATCGCACTGGGCTCGCTCGTACTCGTCGCGGTCCTGGTCATCGTGGCGATCGCGTACGCGAACCGCGTGCCGCCGGCCGCCACCACTGCGCAAAACGCCATCGGTCAGCTCGCGGTCGGCCAGCAGGCCCCGGACTTCGAGCTTTCGACCACGGCCGGACCGTTTCAACTTTCGAAAGCCGGCGGCAAGCCGACGCTGCTCGAGGTGTTCGCGACCTGGTGCCCCCACTGTCAGCATGAAGTGAAGATCATCGATCCGCTCTATACGGCCTACAAGGACAAGGTGAACTTCGTCGGCGTCAACGGCGACGCGCGCGGCATGGACGGCAGCTCGCCCGAAAGCCAGGCCGACGTCGTCGACTGGACGCAAAAGTTCGGAGTGCTCTACCCGGTCGCGTTCGATCCGAATCTCGACATCGCGCATAAGTACTTGCAGAGCGGCTTTCCGACGCTCGTGCTGATCGGCGCCAACGGAAAAGTCGAAGCGCTCCGTGACGGCGAAATCCCAGCCGCCGATTTGAAGAGCGCGCTCAGCGCGGTCGCCGCGGGCAAGGCCCCCGATCCGAAGATGGGTGCCAAGAGCTAGCTCGCCCGGCTACGGAACGACGCTCTTGGCGATCTCGACGAGTTCGTTGCGCAGCAGGTCGCCGACGAGCGCGAAGTAGATGTCGTGCTCTTTCCAAGTCAAGAGCGTCGTCGGGCCGTCCTCGACGAACTGGGCCTCGTGGCCTTCAAAGGTGATCGTCTTCGGGCGCAGCGTGCCGAAGTCGGCGGCAGCGTCGGTCGCGTTCTCGAACAGCGAGATCGAGCGCAGGCCGTCCGAATACAGCAGATGTAGCGTGCGGACACCGCTGACGGTGGTGACGTCGGCGCTGACCACGTCGAAGCCCTGTGGCAGCGCCTTGGGTTTGTAGGGCGCAAAACCGGCGCCTTTGATCACCTTGTCGATGTCGGAAGAGGGCGTCGCGGCGTCTTGCCCGTTGACGCGTGCGAAACCGGCGGGCAGGTCCGTTGAGAAGATGTCGTCGGGAATCGAGCGCGTGTAGCGCAGGTCCTCGAAGCGGGTTTGCCATGCAACCGACCCGTTGGCGTGGTATTCTTCCTTTTTCAACACGAGGTGCGTCTGGCGGTCGATCCAGACCCGCATGGCGCGCTCACCCGTGTACTTGTTGATCAAGGCGACCGAAAGCGTCGGACGGTCCGCGACGATCGCTTCGCCGTCGTAGATCGCGCGGTAGTTCTGCAGCACGCGATCGAAGTTGCCGTCGGCGGTGACCTGGTCGTCGACTGAGGGGTTGTGCGTAACGGTCTCTTGCCCGTGCTTGGTGTCGAATTGATAGGTCGCGACGCCGCGTGTGATCACGTAGTCGCCGTAGAGCGCCTCGGGAGCAACGTACCAGCGGCGCGTCAGCTCCGGTGCGCGGTGCTCCACTTTGACGATCGTCGCGCTGGCCCGGCTGGATGCGAAGCGCACCGTTTCGAACTGTCCGACGTACGAAACGTCCCGCGGCGCGTCGATGCTCGAGCGCAGCAGCGCCGCCGGATCCTCCGCCGTCGCCGCCGGAGCGGCCGGCGGAGATGATGCCGGTCCGGGCGGCGGCGCGGCCACGGCGGCCGTGGCGGCGCCGGCTAGGAAGACCAGACCCGCGAGCGCTCTCCGCAATCGGTCAGCGTGCCGCAACGAGCGCGCTCGAGGCATAGCTCGCCCCCTCGTGAGCGGCGATCAGCGGCAAACTCGATTCGTCGAGCATCGAGGTTTCGAGGACCGGTGGTCCGCCCTGTTCGGACAGCGGCGTCCCTGCTTGCGCGGCATGCGCCTGCAGGTAGTACATCGCGTCGATGCGCGGCGGAGCGCCATGGTGGGAGTACGGCGAAGCGAACCAGACGCCCAGGACCAGCGCCGCCGCGACGGGCAGCGCGATCGCCGGCCGCAGGTATGCGGCGAGCCGGGTGAACGGACCGGGTTGAGCCTGGCGCACGCGTTCCCAGATCGCCGCGGCGACCAGCGACGGCATTTCGCGCTCGTCGGCCTTGGCGGATGCGAGCAAGGCTTCGGTCAGCGAGGCTTCGAGATCGTATTCGCGACGGCAGTCGGCGCACGTCGAAAGGTGGGCGTGCGCCAGCGCATCGTCCTCGGGGGCAAGTTCGCCGTGGAGGTAGTCCACGAGCAGGTCGGTCGAAAGGTGGTCGTTCATCGTTGTTGTTGTTGGGCTCGCTCGACGAGTCGCCGGAGAAGGGCTCTTGCGCGGTGCAGCCGTGAGCGCACCGTGCCGATCGAGCACCCCATGATTTCCGCGATCTCTTGGTAGCTGTACTCCTCGATGTCGGCGAGGATCAGGACTTGGCGTTGTTCCGAGGAGAGCAGGGCTAGGGCTTTGGAGAGTGGCTCTCCGAGCTGACGGTCGACGTAGTCGTCGATCGGTGTGACCGCGAGGGGACGCTGACCCCCAAATTCCTGGGGGGCGTTGTCGTCGGGGATCTCCTCCTGATAACGACCTTTTCGCCTCCGAAGTTCGTCCCGGTGCAGATTCGTTACGATCCGGTAGATCCACGAGAGGAAGGAGGTTCCTGGTGCAAAGGAGCGCCAGGCCCGGTAAACCCGCAGAAAGGCATCCTGGGTGAGGTCCCGGGCGTCGGCGTCGTTGCCGGTCAGGCGCAGGGCGAAATTATAGGTCGCCTTGCCGTACTCGGTCATCGCCCGCTCGAGAAACGCGGCCTGTTCCGGGGTCGGTGGCTCGAGCGGCGCTCGGGGTACGCCCATTAGGAGCCTGGTATTGGGGAGCGCGCCCTAGCGAACCTACGCGTGCGCGACGGCGTGCGCGGCTGCGCTCGCTGCGGTTGCGCCGCCGGCCTTGCCGAGCGCGACGTAGCGCCGCAGGTGAAAGTCGACGTCCCCCAGTTCCAGCTCGATCATCGAGAGGCGTTTGAAGTAGTGGCCGACCGCATACTCTTCGCTCATGCCGATGCCGCCGTGCAGCTGGATGGCCGACTCGCCGACGATGCGGGCCGAACGCGCGACTTGGGCCTTGGTTGCAGACAGGGCCCGCATCCGGTCCGCCGGAGCGGCGTCGCCGGCTAGGGCGTTCGTGCCGTAGTACGTGATCGAGCGGGCCAGCTCGACTTGGATCAGCATGTCGACGGCCCGATGCTGCAGCGCTTGGAAGGTGCCGATCGGAACGCCGAATTGCTTGCGGGTCTTGAGATATTCGACGGTTCGGCGCAGCAGCACCGAGGCGTTGCCGACGGCCTCGGCCGCCAGCGCTCCGAGCCCGGCGTCGATGATCCGTTCCACGAGCGGCAGACCGGCGCCGAGTTCCCCCAGCACGTTCGCCTTCGGCACGCGTACGCTGCGGAACTCGAGCGTCGACGCGCGACGGTCGTCGACCGTGCGATAGTCGCGGCGCGATAGCCCGGGCGTTTCGCGATCGACCAGCACGACGCTGACGCCGCTCGGGTCGTGCTTCTCGCCGCTGGTGCGAACGGTGACCACGTAGGTGTCGGCGGCGGCCGCGAACGGCACCGCCAGCTTCGTGCCCTCGATCAGAAGATCGGAACCGTCGCTGCGCGCTTGCGTTTCGACCGTGCCGTAGTCGTAACGCGAACCGGGCTCGGCCCAGGCGAACGTCAGCAGCTTCTCGCCGCCGATCATCGCCTCGAGCAGATCGTGGTGCGCTTGGGCGCTCGCGCCGTAGGCCAGCGCCGTACCGCCGAGCACCACGCTCGGCACGAACGGCTCGAGCACGAGGCCGCGGCCAAACGCCTCGGCCAGTATCATGGTCTCGACGGGCGAACCGCCGAAACCGCCGCGATCCTCCGGGAACGCAATCCCAAGCCAGCCCAAGCTGGCGAACTTTTCCCAGTGCGCGCGGCTGAAGCCGTCGGCCGAGGCAACGATCGCGGCACGTTGCACCTGTGAGTAGTTGTCGGCGACGAATCGGTCGACGCTGTCCCTGATGAGCGTTTGGTCCGTCGAGAGTGCGAAATCCAACGTCGTATGCCTTTGCCCTAGAGCCCGAGAATGCGTTTGGCGATGATGTTGCGCTGGATCTCGTTCGAACCCGCGTAGATCGAAGTCTTACGCATGTTGAAGTACCAGAGCGCGCTGTGTTCGGCCGGGTCGAGCGCGTCGTGTGCCGACGCTTCCATCATGAGGGTCGCGATCGCTTGCTGAATCTCCGTTCCCGTGATCTTGATGAACGACGACTCCGGGCCGGGCCGCTTGCCGGCGCTCTCGGCGGCGAGCGATCGCAGTTGCGCGTAGGATAGAGCGGTCAGCTCGATTTCGACCGCCGCCACGCGCTCCGCAAAGCGCTCGTCGTCGAGGACCGTCGCACCGTTCGAGCGCTGGGCTCGGGCGATGGCTCGCAGCCGCTCGAGCAATTGGAACGAACCGGCCACGCCGGCCGTGCCGTTGCGCTCGTGTTCGAGCAAGAACTTGGCGTAGGTCCAGCCTTCGCCTTCGTTGCCGACGCGGTTTTCGACCGGCACGCGCACGTTCTCGAAGATGACTTCGTTGATCTCCTTGCCGCCGTCGATCGTCACGATCGGGCGCACGCTAACGCCGGGCGTCGTCATGTCGACCAAGATGAACGAGATGCCTTCTTGCTTCTTGGCGGCCTGATCGGTGCGCGCGAGCACGAAAATCATGTTGGCGAATTGCGCCAGCGTGATCCACGTCTTCTGGCCGTTGATGACGTAGTGGTCGCCGTCGCGGTCGGCGCGGGTTTTGAGCGAAGCGAGATCGGAGCCGGCTTCGGGTTCCGAATAACCTTGGCACCACCAGTCCTCGCTGCTCAGTATGCGCGGCAGGTAGCGTTGCTTTTGCTCTTCGCTGCCGAACTCGATGATGACCGGCGCCACCATCGAGACGCCGAACGGGATCTGGCGCGGCGCGCCGCCGAGCGCCATCTCTTCATCGAAGATGTGTTTCTCGACGACCGACCAGGCGGTGCCGCCGTATTGCACCGGCCAATTCGGCGCCAGCCAGCCGCGCGCGTTCAGCTTGCGCTGCCACGCAACGTAGTCCGCCTTGGAGAGTTCGGTACCGGCCTGCATCTTGGCCGCAACCTCGGCCGGCAACTCGGCGCGGATGAAGTCGCGAACCTCTTCGCGGAACGCGAGTTCACGTGGGCTGAACGACAGATCCATGACTGCTTTCTACGGTTGCGGGCTTGCGTTCGGCAAGCACCTCGATGAAGGTTTTGGCGAAGGTGTGGACGTCACCCGGCCAGCGGGCTGAAACGTAGTTGCCGTCACGCACGACGAAGGCCGGGCGCGAGTCGCCGGCCGTATCGCGGTGCAACCCGTCGGTCTTGCGCCCGTAGTCCGGCGCGTCCTTCGGGACGTTCCGATAATCTTCGGGCGATGCGAGTGCCCGCGTCACCTCCGCTTCGACGCTGCGATAGCCCCGCGCCTCACCCGGCGCCTCGACGTAGGTGCGATAGTAGTTCGGGTCCCAGAAGCGGACGACGCGCCCGAGGTTCCAGGCGCTTCGTTCTAGGGCCCAGGTGAGCGACGTCGTCTTGCGGCCGTGGAGTACCGAACGCCCGCTCTTCGCCGAGCGCGCGCGCGCCGCGACGAGCACCCCGTGACAGATCGCGGCGACCGGCTTGTCCGCGTCGAAGAAGCCGGCTACGAAGGAACCGAGTGCCGCGCTTTCGAGGTACGGCACCATCCCCGCCGCGCGGTGGCCGCCGGGCAAGACGAGAGCGTCGTATGCCTCGACGCGCAGTTCGTCGTGGCGCGCCGGAGCCAGGAACGCGGGATCGCGCTCGAGTTCAGCGTAGGCGGCGCGCGCGTCTGCGTTTGCCGCCAGCAGGTTTCCGATCGGGTGCAACGTCCGAAGGCCGGGCACGAAACCCCAAACGTCCAACCCTTCGCCCGTCAACATCAGGACGTCGCCGTAGCCGCGCTTTCCGTCCGGTGTGGCGAAGCTGACCTCGTGTCCCGCGGTTCGGAGAATCTGCCAGCTGACGGCAGCCTCCGACGGGTCGAAGTCGGCGTTCGGAATCGGAATGATGATTTTCACGCTCGGCCTCCGCGGGCGGACCGCGCTAGAATGGAGCCGTCACCCGCAGGTCGGCCCGAAAACCCGGCCCCCACTGCGTCGTGTTGAAGCCGTTGTTGATCTTCAAGAGGTACTTCGTGTTGGTGAAGTTCGTGAAGGTCGCGTCGAAGCCTAGCCTGGGCTTTGGGCCGCGCTTCGCCTCGCGTCCCGCCGACGCGTCGAGCGTGAGGTGCGGCGGCAAGCGGCCCGAACCGTTTTGGAACTGGACCGGATAGCCCGTGCCGTATTGCGGCTCGATCGTCGCGAAGTACGAGCGGTCGGAACCGAGCCGTTTGCTGTAACCGAGTTCGGTGGCCAGGGTCTGGTCGTGGTCCTCGGGCGACAGCGTTAGCGACGATTGCGACGAAATACACGTCGGATCGAGCGTCGGGCAGAACAGGAACGTGCTGCCCGAGACGCCGCCGGCCAGCGACTGCGAAAGGGTCGCCGAGAAGAAGAGCGAGTCGCCGTTTGCCCAGCGCGAGTCGACTCGACCTTCGACGCCCTTGGCGATCCCGATGGAGTTGTTGAAGACGGCGAAGATCGGCGTGTTGACGAGTTGTTGCGTGTCGAGCACGTCGGTGACGTCGCGCTTCCAGAAATTGACCGTGGACCGCGTGGTCGGCGAGAGCGCGTGCTCGAGGCCGAACTCGTAGTACTGATCCCGCTCCGGCTGCAGGGAGTAGGGGATCGGGCTCGTCACGCCGGCCAGGACCGCCGCGGCCCGGCGCGTGTCCTCCAAGAACGGTGCCGCGTACAGTCGCCCGTAGTAGAAGTGCAGGATGTCCTGCGGATCGACTTGGCCGTTGATCTCTATGCGCGGGCTCAGTTGCGAGCCCAAGACGTAGCCGGTCGAGCGATCGTAGCGCAGCCCACCGTTCACGGAAACGTACTGCGTCGGCGTCCACTTGTCTTCGATGTAAGCACCGATCTGTGCTCCGCGCTGCGCCGAATCGTCGGTGAGGGTCGAGACGGGAATCGCAACGCCGGCCGCGTTCTGGTTGTACGTGATCGTCTCGTTTCCGACGAAGTTCTCGAGCGAGGCGTCGAGGCCCGCCTTCACGGCGTTGTCGCCGAAGAGGTGGAAGTGCGTGATCCGCAGACCGTCGAACTGCGAATGGCGGTCCGATTTCAAGCCGGGCGTTCCGCCGATGAGGTCCTCGGCCACGTCGCCCGCATAGATGACGCTATCGTACTTGTACCACGGCGCGATTTGCGTGTAAGCGTTGCCGCTCGCGGCGTTGTTCGTGTAGACGAGGTTGAAGAACCGGTTGGATTCGCGCTGCACGTCGTCGGTCGATACGGGGACGACGATCGGATCGTTCGGGTTGAACGTCGAATTGATCGGAATCTGGAAGATCGACTCGCTGTTCGAAGCGTCGATGGTCAGCGTGTCGCGCGCACCGATGTTGGTGATCGTGCGTAAGAACTCGTTACCGCTGTTGGAGTTATCGTGCTCGGGTACGAACGTCGGCGGATCGATCCCGCGATCGGTGCGCTCCTGGTTCGCGTTGAAGAAGACTTGGGTCGCGCCGATGCGGGCGTTCTCGGTCAGCGCGGTCTGCAAGTCGCCGTAGGAGCCGGTGCCCACGGTGAACGAGCCCGATTCCGGCGTCGTCAGATCGTTGCTGCGATGGCTGATGATGTTGACGACGGCGCCCTGACGGCTGCCGCCGAACTCGGCCGGAAACGGACCGGCGAAGACCTCGAGCGAGTCGATGTTACGCGGGTCGATGATCTCGCTGAAATTGGAGGTCGTCGAGAGCGGCAACGGAACGCCGTCCAGCTCGTAGGTGATCCCGTGGAAGCCGTGCGCGACCGGCTCGTTATAGGAGAAGCGGACGATGCCGGGCAGCGTCTCGATCACGTTGTCGAGGCTTTGGTTTTCGGGCAGCGCGGCGAGTTGTTGCTGTGTAATCGTGTTGACCGAGACGGGCGCGGATCCGGCGCCGCGCACGAAGGCCGACTGGGTGCGACCGATCACCTTGAGCTGCATTTCGAAGTTCGCGGTGATCACGGAGTCGCTCGTCACTTCGACCGGTTCGCTGAACGTCGGCAAACCGGACTTGGTCGCGACCAGCGTGTAGTGGCCGAAGGGCACGCGCAAGAACTGGTAGCCGCCGGTCGCATCGGTTGCGGTATGCAAAGCGGCGCCTTCGCCGGACAAGCTGACGGCAACGCCGCCGGCCGGTTTCCCGGCGAAGGTGGCGGTCCCGCGCACGAGGCCGGTCGTATCGGCCAGCGCGGGCAGCGGAAGAACGGTAACGGACGCTAACGATGCGGCGAACCCCGCCGCGAGAAGACGCAGGTGCATGGAACATCCTCAATCGGAAACGCAAAAAGCTTCGGCCGTGGAACGGCCCTGAAGGTCGCGCTAGAGAGGATGCGGCGGGGCCCGGCCCCGGCGCGTACCGGAGGCGAAGGAGACGGAGCGCGCCGGAGCGCCGGCGCGGCAAAGGGTAAACGCTGCCGGCCGGCGCGCGCGCGGTTGCGCGGCGTAGGTGGCGAAGGCCAGGCCGGCACCATGCGCGGCACGCCCGGCCGCGCGCGCTAGCCACGCGACCGCCAGCGCCAGCGGCAGCATCGTTGCGACGGCGGCCGGCCACGGTCCGGCGGCGTGGCCTTCCGACAGCTCGATCAGGCCGTAGGCGACGGCGGCCGCCGCCGCGAGCGCCAGCGGGCTATAGCCAAGCCGGGCCGGCGTCGCGATGGGGCGCTTGGAACCGAGCGCGCCGGCGAAAAACGCGCCGGCAAGGCTCAAACCGAGGGCGGCCGCCAAGGCGGTCAGTAGCTCGGCCGAGTGCCCGCCGCCGGGGGCGTGCTGGAGACCGAAAACCGCGAGGTGGGCCAGGACCGCAACGGCAACCGCCAGCGGCAATCCCCAGAAGGCCCGTTGGAGGGTCATACAGGCGGGCAGGTTCGCCTCCCCGCAGCCCTCTTCCCGGCCCGGCGGGCCACCTCGCGCGGCTCGAAAAAGCCCACGATTCCTCCAAGGGACCGGGCGAACCGGTACGAACACAGCCCGCCCGGCCCGGAGCCGGCACCCCAAGAGCCCTCCCAGCCGCCCGAACGAGGCCATGCGAAGCGCCACGACCAGTAGAATGCCGAGTGAATCGTCCGACGCCGTCGGCCTGATCATCGCGCTATTGGTGCGCTATCCGGAACTGGCGACGATCGTCTCGCATCCGACCGATGGGACGCTGACGCTGTCGTTTGCGATCGGTGCTCCGCTGGGCCGTGCGGCCGAGCGCGAGGTTCGGGAAGCGGTCGTCGAGCACGTGCGCTCGCTGCTCGGTCTCTGCGGGGAGATCCACGAGGTGCTCGCAGTCGACTGCGAGAGCGACGGCGGTACGACGTTCTTCCGCGTCACGCGCGACGCGCGCAGCTTTAGCCGCGAGGAGCTGCAACTGCTGGTCGCCGTGTTGACACAGCGCTTTGGCGAGAAGCTGCATCGCAGCCCCGCAGCCGACGACGAGGGCTACGAGGACGAAAACGCCGCCGACGAACTGGTCGATTACGCGATCGAGGCGTTGCGCGATCCGGACTCGCAGCGCAGCCTGTTGGGCTTCCGCGAAGAGAAGCGGGTGCTCGTCTATTTCGTGAAGTCGCGCAAAAAGGCCAAAGCTCGAGCGCGGTCTTAGTCCACTCGTGCTCGTCGACTTTCACTGCCACACCAGCGAGAGCGACGGGACGCTCCTGCCGGCCCAACTCGGGGCCGCGATGCGCGCGCGCGGCGTCGAGGTGTTCGCCGTTACCGACCACGACTCGCTCGGGGCGTTTGCCAAGCTCGACGGCTCTGCCGGGAGCGCGCACGTCGTCTCTGGCATCGAACTCAATACGACGTACCGCGGCAACGAGGTCCACATCCTCGGTTACGGCTTCCCGCTCGACGCGCCCGAGATGCGCGCGGCGATCGAGTCGAACCGGCGCCATCGCGAACGCCGGGCCGAGCGAATGATCGAGCAGCTCGCCGCGGCCGGCTACTCGCTCGACGTCGGGAGCGCTCGCGCCGAGGCCGGCCACGCCGATAGTTCGCTCGGCCGCCCGCATGTGGCGCGCGCCTTGATTCGCGCCGGCTACGTGCCCGATATCGATACGGCGTTCCGCACCCTCTTGACTGCGGGCAAGCCCGGTTACGTTCCGTCCACCTACATGCAACCGCAAGAAGCGCTGCAGATCGTCAAGCGCTGCGGCGGCGTGCCGGTGCTCGCGCATCCGGGCCGCCTCAAGGACGAATCGATCGTCGAGGAGTTGGCCGGCGCCGGCCTCGTCGGCCTCGAGGTCTTCTACCCGACCCACGGCCCGAACCAAGTCGCCCACTACCGCGCGCTCGCCTCACGCTACGGCCTGGTCATGACGGGCGGTTCGGATTTTCACGATCTGCGCTACAACCCGCGCGGCGTCGGCATGGAAGTCGAGCGCTCCGATATCGTGCCGTTCCTCGATCTCATTTCGGTCGCTATATAATAGAAGAAGGAGCCGCAGCGAACTGCGGCCCCTTCGAGCGTGCCGTTTAGCTGACGAAGCTGCTCGGGTAGGGCTCCGTCCCCTTCTTCAGGACGTAGGCAAGGATCGCGACGTGGGTCGTCTCCACGCCGAGGATCGCGCTGGCGGTTTTCGCGAGGTCGCGGTTCTTGAAGGCGGGCACCACGCTCAAGTAGGTGCTGGCCGCGATGCGCTCGACCGTCAACGCGAAGTTGAGGATGTCGGCTTCCGACTTCAGCGGCGGGTAGTCGAGGTGGGTGGTGTCATCGGTCGGTGTTCCGCCGCCGGACTTGACCGCCGCGATCAGCGCGTCGCGATGGGCGGTGTGGTCGGCCAAGAAGCCTTTTGCAACCTCGAGGACCGGCGCCGAAAGCAGCCCCGTTCCGGCGGCATCGGTGTAGGCCTTGATGCCGGCGCGCTCGAGTGCGATCGCCACGTTGAGGATCTTGACGTCGCCAGGATCCATGTTCTCGGCCGCCATCAGAAATTTCGTCATCAGTGCCGGACCGACGAGCGCGACCGCGCTTGCCGCACCGAGCGCCTTCGCGCGGGTGACCATCGACATGTTGGGCATACCTCTCTAAAGAAAGCGGAGCGTGCTGTAGTGGGTGCTCAGCCAACTAACGGCCGGCGGCGCCTTTGAGATTGGGTCGGAGCAAAAGGAGGGGCTGTCTGCACGAGGAGAACGAAGGACGCCCGATGACTTTCCGCTTGCCGTATGGGAAGCTCGCCGTTTTTGTATGCCTCGCCGCAGTCGGCGCGGGTTGTTCGGGGTCGCAGACCGCGCAGACGCAGGCCTCGGCCGAGGCGAGCGCACCCGCGGGCCCGATCCCAACGCCTACGCCGGACCTCAACCTGCTCTCGTATACGAACGGCACGATCGTGCGCAGCTACCCGACGGCGCTGGCGACCGATCCGGCCGGCGTGGTGCTCCACGGCCCGGTGTTCAAAGACGGGTCGAGCGGACCGTGGCAAATCGTGTACGAGTTTCCCGGCGTGGCGCATTTGGGCCGGATCGCGGTCTCGCTGCCGGGCCCCGATCAAAACCCGCCGCCCAGCGTTACGATCGCCGCGTCGACCCAAGCCGCCGATGCCGGTTTCCGCGATATCGCGGCCTTTCGGGCCGCCGCGAACCAGACCGATCCGGTCGTGCAGGAAGTCGGTAACGTGCCGGCGCGCTGGCTACGCTTGACGGTCGACGGTCCGGCCGCACACCCGTTCAATGCGATTTTGGCCTATGGGGAAATCGAACCGCGCCCTGCCAATGCAGGCTACGGCGGCGTCTACGTGCAGCGCGGCCAGCCCTACGACCACGGCGACGGACGCTTCGATCCGGACCCTCTCCCGAGCGACGTGCCGCTGTTCGTGCGCGTCGTGGCGGCAAAGGGTAGCACCGGCGGCCAATACTGCACCGCGGAAAAAGCCAGCGATGCGTTTCCTGGTCCTTTCGACGGGCGCACCTGGGAGCCCGATCATCCGGAATCCTCGCGTTTGGTCGTCAACGACGACGGCAGCCTGATCGTGGGCGACATCGGTGGCATCCCGGCATTCCTCGTGCGCAGTTCCGCCAACCCCACGTTTTGTTCCGCGCAGGACGGCGGCGGCAACGGCCCGGCGCACGTTCTGGTGCTCGACGGTCAGACGATCTTCGACCAATATCCGCTCGGGGATTACGCGTCGAACGAACCCGAATTCCACTTCACGCGCATCGCGGCCGGCATGTTCGACAGTAGCGTTCTCGGCGGCTACGAAACGGTGATGCTCAACGGCGTCTGCCGGCCCGCCGATGCGATGCCGAAAGGTGAGAGCGACGCGCTGCTGGATTGGGTGCGGGCCGGTCACCGGCTGTTGCTGCTGACGGCGGGCGTGTGCGGCGGCGGCGGCGGCGGCGATTTCGGTTTTCTGCCCTATCCGTTTACTGCCGCAGCCCCGGCCAAGAAAGAGCCGACCGGCGACGTCTTGACCGAGGTCGAAGGCGACGGCTTAGGGACGCTCGCGGCGACGGACACGCCGCATTTTCTCGATCCTCGCGTTTGGACGAGCAGCACGAACCAAATAGGAAACGCCTATCGTGCCGCGACCAGCGATCCGCATTGGTGCGGCCACTTGTTCGCGAGCAGCACCGACCAATACGACGGCTTCACGCAGACCTACGCGCGCTACGGCCGCGGCCTGATCGTCTACGACGGCTTCGATCACGAGGACAACGACAACGCGAGCTATCAGCGCATGCGGCGGCTCGAGCTGCGTGCCGATCCCGACGGCGAATACCCGTGCGATGCGGTGGTGGCGCTGCCGTTCGTGGTCGAACCGGCAAGCCGGTTAACGTTCACCCCGGGGAAGGCGCGCACCGTCAGCCTCCCGATGCGGTTCCTGCCGAGCGGCGGCTGGAAGGGTCACGTGACCCTTGCCCTCAGCGGCGCTTTTGACGGCGAGCTGACGCCAAGCGATCTCACTGTGACCGGCGACCCCGTCGACTTCCACGCCGCCATCGATATTCCGGCCAACGCGCGGGCCAGCAGCTACGCCGTCTTCGTCACGGCGGACGCCGGAAACGGACAGAAAGCGCAAGCCGCGATCGTCCTCGAAAACGCGCTGCCGATTGCCGTTCAGCTGAAGAGTCAACGGCGCGTGCGCGATTACGCGATCCGTTTCGAACCGGATTCCGCGGACCTCAAGTCGAGTTCGCAAGCCGCCATCGCGGACGTCGCGAACGTGCTGCGCGCGAACGCGAAATGGCGGCTGCGGGTTGAAGTGCACACGGATTCCCAAGGTGGAAATGGGGCCGCGAACGATCTGTCGCGCTTACAGGCGCGGGCGATCGTCGAGGAACTGGTCAGGCGCTATCACGTCAAGCCGAAGCGGCTGGTCGCCGCCGGCGCGGGCGCGGCCGGCGCGATCGCGTCCAACGCGACGCCCGCCGGCCGAGCCCTGAATTCTCGCGTCGAATTGATTCGCTTGGCGGACGCTACGAAGACTCCGGGACGAGCGCGAACGTCGACGGGTCGACCTCATAGTTCCCGGCCGGTATCGAGTCGGTCGGCGACGCGCAAATGACGCTCTCGCTCGGACCCCAAATGACGACGAGGTTAGCTGGACCGCACTTCGCGCTCGCCGATTGGTCTCCGTCCCAAGCCCCCGGGGAGGCGCCCCTCTCGGATCGTTGTACTTTGTTGGTTACCATGAAGCATGAAGACTTGCTGATTCGGCCCGGGCGAACGGTTCGGCTGTGCGACTTCGACCCCGGCTCGACCCCCGGCTTCGACAGCAAGGCCGATGCGCGCGATAAGACGGAACGCGACATCGAACGCCTAGCAGAATTGCAGGAGGTGTTCGCCGCGAGCCGTTCGCACGCGCTCTTGATCGTTCTCCAAGGGATGGACTCGGCCGGTAAGGACGGCACGATCAAACACGTGATGTCCGGCGTCAATCCACAAGGCGTCGACGTTCATAGTTTCAAGACGCCGACCCCGCAGGAAGAGGCGCACGATTTCCTCTGGCGGTCCGTCTACCCGCTGCCGGAGCGAGGACGCATCGGCATCTTCAACCGGTCCTACTACGAGGAAGTCGTCGTCGTTCGCGTTCACCGGGAACTGTTGGCCCTCGAGGCCTCAGCGCCCGAGGACGATATCTGGGCCAAGCGGTTCGAGGACATCAATGCGTTCGAACGCCACCTCGCCCGCAGCGGGACCGTCATCCTGAAATTCTTTCTCCATCTTTCGAAGGCCGAACAGCGAAAGCGCCTGCTGGAGCGGCTCGACGACCCGAACAAGAATTGGAAATTTTCCGTGGATGACGTCAAGGAACGGCAATACTGGGATCGCTATCAGGCCGCTTACGAGCAGGCGCTCGGAGCGACGAGCACGAGCTGGGCTCCCTGGTACGTGATCCCCGCGGACCGCAAGTGGTTCGTCCGCGTCGCGATCGCCGACCTGATCGTCGCGACGCTCGACTCGCTTGGCCTGCGCTACCCGCAGCTCAAGGGCGAAGCCGCTTCAGACCTGGAAAAATTCCGAGCGGAACTCGAGGCAGAACCGAACGCCGGAGCCGCGCCTACTCGCTAGCCGGCGGCGCGCTCGATCGCTTGCAAAGCTTGCTCTTGCGCCTGGACCAACGCCGCGTCCTCGAGGTACGCGTGGTTGACGCGCACGTTGGCGGCGCTGGCCGCGATCGCCGCACGAGCGAACACGCGCGCGCAGGTAACGTCGCTTTCGAGATGCCGGTTTTCGAGAGCGGCAGCGCGGGAAGCGAGTGCCAGCACGCCCAGGGCGAGTTCCGCCGCGCGTAGCGGTTCGGCGGCGGCGCCCGCCAGCGCCACTTGCAGACGCGCGGTCCGTTCCGCCTTCTCTTGGGGGGAAACCTTAGGCAGGGCCATCGCTGCGACGACGGCGGCATAGGCGCGTTCGTCGCGCGCGCGCGCTTCGAGCAGTTGCAGGCGCAGTGCGTCGGCCTCGTTCGCGATCGCGTTCGCTTCGGCGGAACGCGCCGCGTACGAAGGGTTTGCGGCCGTTATGCGAGCGACCATTGCGACTAAAGCGGCAGCGAGCGCCGCGACGATCGTCGCAGCGCTTCCGCCCCCCGGTGTCGGCGAGGGCGAGGCCAGCGCCTCGAGATAGGCTTCCAGCGAATCCACGCTGGGGTATTCGTGCGGGGCGTCGAACTGTCCCCAGATTCGCTTTGGATTGTTTCAAAGATCGGCGAGCACGAGCACAACACGACGCACCAAAGGAGTCGTTTACTTGCAAGTTATCGATACGCAGCTGGGGGACGTCAAGGACCGCAGCCTCGCCGAACAGGGCCGTTCGCGGATCGAATGGGCCGCCACGTTCATGCCTGTCCTAGCCCAAATCCGCGACCGTTTTGCCAAAGAGAAGCCGCTGGCCGGGGTGCGAATCGGCGCCTGTCTTCACGTCACGACCGAAACCGCGAACCTGATGCTGGCGCTGCAGGCCGGCGGGGCCGAGATCGCGCTCTGCGCTTCCAATCCCCTCTCCACCCAGGACGACGTCGCCGCGGCGCTGTCGGAGCACTATAAGATCGCGACCCACGCGATCAAGGGTGAGGACAACGCCACCTATTACCGCCACATCGAATCGGTCATCGCCTCCAAGCCGCACATGACGATGGACGACGGCTGCGACCTCGTCACCACGATCTACACCAAGCACAACCATTTGCTGGCCGACATGATCGGCGGCTGCGAGGAGACGACGACCGGCGTCATCCGGCTGCACGCGATGGAGAAGGACGGCGTGCTGCCGTTCCCGGTCGTTGCCGTGAACGACGCGCTGACCAAGCACATGTTCGACAACCGCTACGGCACCGGCCAATCGACGATCGACGGCATCATCCGCGCGACGAACGTCCTGCTCGCCGGCCATACGTTCGTGGTCGTGGGCTACGGCTGGTGCGGGCGCGGCGTCGCTTCGCGTGCCAAGGGCCTGGGGGCGCACGTGATCGTGACCGAGATCGATCCCCGCAAAGCGCTCGAAGCTGCAATGGACGGTTTTCAGGTCATGTCGATCGCCGAAGCTGCGAAGGTCGGAGACGTGTTCGTCACGCTGACCGGCAACTACCACGTGATCGCCCGCGAGCATTTCCAGGCCATGAAGAACGGCGCGATCGTCTGCAACTCCGGCCACTTCAACGACGAACTCGACCTCGACGCACTCGAAGCCCTCGCGACCTCGAAGTCGAAGCCGCGCGAGTTCGTCGAAGCCTACGAACTCGCCGACGGCCGTACGATCCGCGTGCTCGGAGAAGGCCGGCTGATCAATTTGGCGGCCGCCGAAGGCCACCCGGCGGCCGTGATGGACATGTCGTTCGCGAATCAAGCGATGGCGGCGGCGCATCTCGCGCTCCATCACAAGACGATGGAAAAGAAGGTCTACTCAGTGCCCGACGATATCGATCAGATGGTGGCGCAGCTCAAGCTCGCCGCGATGAACATCACGATCGACGTTCCGACCCCCGAACAGCTCAAGTACATGGCTTCGTGGTCGGAGGGCACCTAGGTGGCGTACCGCAGGCTGTTCACCTCGGAGTCGGTCACCGAAGGCCATCCCGATAAAGTCGCCGACCAGATCTCAGACGCCGTGCTCGACGCGATCATGCGGGACGACCCGATGGGCCGCGTCGCCTGCGAGTCGTTCGTCATCACCGGCCAGGTTCACATCGCGGGCGAGATCACGACCTCGACCTACGTCGATATTCCACGCTTGGTGCGCAAGACGATCGCGGACATCGGGTACACCCATTCGATGGTCGGCTTCGACGCCGCGACCTGCGGCGTTTCGGTGTCGGTCGACGAGCAGTCGGCCGACATCGCGATGGGGGTCGACACGTCGCTCGAGGTTCGGGAATCCGGCGGCCACGACGAGTTCGAGCTGACGGGCGCCGGCGACCAAGGCATGATGTTCGGTTACGCCTGCCGCGACACCGCCGAGCTGATGCCGTTGCCGATCGTGCTCGCCCACAACCTCACCCGAACGCTGGCCGCCGAGCGCAAGAGCGGTCACCTGCCGTGGCTGCGCCCTGACGGCAAGTCCCAAGTGACCGTCGAATACGACGGCGACCGGCCCGTGCGCGTCGACGCGGTCGTGATCTCGACGCAGCACGATCCGGACATCGCCCTCGACGAGATTCGCAAGGAAGTTTCCGAGCGAATCATCGAGGCCGTCGTGCCGGCGCACCTGCGGGATGCGGAAACGCGCATCTTCGTCAACCCAACCGGCCGTTTCGTCATCGGCGGCCCGATGGGTGACGCGGGCCTCACTGGGCGCAAGATCATCGCCGACACCTACGGCGGCATGGCGCGGCACGGCGGCGGCGCCTTCTCGGGCAAGGATCCGACGAAGGTCGACCGGTCGGGCGCGTACGCGGCCCGCTACGTTGCGAAGAACATCGTTGCGGCCGGCCTCGCGGACCGCTGCGAGGTTCAAGTGGCCTACGCAATCGGCGTTGCGCGACCGGTCAGCGTGCTGGTCGAGACCTTCGGCACGGGCCGGCTCGAAGAAGCGCGCATCGCCGAACTCGTGCACCAGTTCTTCGACCTGCGTCCGGCGGCGATCATCCATCATCTCGACCTGCGCCGCCCGATCTATCAGCAGACCGCCGCGTACGGACACTTCGGCCGCACCGACATCGTGCTGCCGTGGGAAAAGACCGACAAGGCCGAAGCCTTGCGCGAGGCCGCCGGGTTCGCTCCGGGTAGCCTCGAGTTGCAGCCGCTGCACCGCTGAGCACGCGTCGCTGGGGGCACCGTTTGTCGACACACGTCACTCGTCTCGTCGCCTTGGCCGGCAGCCTGGGTTTGACGCTGTGCTCGATCGCGCCCACGGCGGCGGATGCGACGACGTTGCAGGGCAGCATCGGCGATCAACCGCTTGCGCCGGCGAAGATCGCGGCGTGCAGCGTGACCGTCGACGGGGGGTCCTTCGTTCCCAGCGTGACGTTTGCGACGAGCAGGTCCGCGGTGACCAACTCGGTCGTCACCTTCGCCTTCTATGATTTAGCGAACGCGCAACTCGGACGCGCCGACGTGTCGACGCCGTACAAGACCGTGCCGTTCCCGCTCGGCGCGACGAGCCTCACCTGCTTCATCAAGAGCGAGACCTTCGCTGACGGAACGACCTGGTCGACGAGCCCCTCCGGCGGGAGCGCAGCCGCCGGCATCCTGGCGGCCGTCCTCGTCGCGGGAGGCGTAGCCGCGCTCCTGTCCGCGAACCACGGCGCTGCGAGCACTCCGCGGCCGACTGCGGTTCCGACCAGCACACCGACGGCCACGCCGGTCTCTTCACCGACGCCGGTGCCGACGGCGACGCCGCTGCCGACGGCCACGCCGCTGCCAACGCCCACGCCCTTGCCGACGACGACGCCGCAGCCGGCGAGTTCCCGCACGACCCGCGTGCCGGGGACGGAGAAGCGCAGATTCTCCGCTGCCCTACCGCCGCTCGCGCCGGATCGCCGGCAGCGCGGCGGCGAATAGCGCCGTCGCGAGATACCCAAGCCCGGCCACGATGATCGGAGCCCGCGCGCCGTAGCGATCGGCAAGCGCGCCCCCGATCAACGCTCCCGGCACCGTCCCGATCAGGACGACCAGGCGCGTCACACCGAACACGCGGCCCACGAGTTCCTCGGGCGTTACGCGCGTCCGCCAGCCGATGATCTGCGCGATTTCGAACAGCACGCAGACGTTGGTGAGCGAGAGAAACACGATTGCGACGTCGAGGCGCCGCGTGAACATGACGGGCACGAACAACAGCGCGTCGATCGCGTACGTGATCGCGAGCACGCGCCCGAACGGCCACGACCTCGGAACTTTGCCGGCGAGCCACGAACCGATTGCCGCGCCGATCGCCGCGATCCCGAGCGCGTAGCCCACGACGGCGTCGCTGGCGCCGAAGTCGCGCTTGAGAAACGGAATGAACGCCGCGCCGATCATCCAGCCGAAGAAGTTGAAGAAAAGCAGCAGCGCGGAGAGCGCGCGCATCGCCGCATCGCGCCACAAGTGACGGAATCCGACCGCGATGTCGGCGCCGATCTGCGATAGGTTCGGCAAGCCGCTCGGCACGTTCGGTCCGAGCGTCTCGATCGCCGCGAGCGAAGCCTGTGAAACGAGGTACGTGCACGCATTTGCGGCCAGCGCCGGCAGCGGGCCGACGAGCGCGAACAGGGCGCCCCCGATCGGGGGCACGATCGTCTGCGAAACTTGTTCGGTTGCGAGCAACGCCGACATCGCCTGGGTAGCGCGATGCTTGCCGATCAGGTAAGGAATCGACGACGCCTGTCCGCCGAGGAAGAAGGCCGCGGCAACCGAGAGCACGACGATGCCGCCGTACAAGAGCGGCAGCGTCAGAAAGCCAAGCGCGTAGCCAAGCGCAAAGAGCGCCACGACCACGAAGCGCACGAAGTCGCAGCCCAGCATCAGTTTGCGCCGATCCAAGCGATCCGCTAGCGACCCGCCGATCAAGCCGAACAACGCGAACGGTCCGAGTTCGAGCGCGTAGGTAAAGCCGACCGAGAGCGCCGAGCCGGTCAGGTGATAGACGAGCAGCGGCACGGCGATGAGCCGCAGCCCGTCACCGACATAACTGAACGCTTGTCCGGCGTAGAACAAGCTAAAACTTCGATTCCGAAAGACGCTTTCGGCGCTAAGCAGCATGGAAAAAGACCCCGTTGTTACGTTGTGCGGCGGGGTCCGAACGTTCCGGCGTCCGGGCAGTTAGCCCGGCGCTATCTCAGAACGCGATCGACGTGCTCTTAAGCGCGGACTGGACCCCTACCAAAATCTCTATAAGAGATAGACTCTGATCGTTGTCGCATTCGATCATTCGTAGCGCCCCGTGAATTCTGTCACCGGCTACGGCATCCGCGCCATGCGACACGGAGAAGACGTGCGCAACGACCAGAACGACACTGCCGGAAACTCAAGCAAAAAGCTCTATTAGGAACCTCTCGGGCAAAGGCCTAACCAAGCTCTTGGTAAGTTTGGTTCCGCAGCTTGGGAAAAAAACCTGCTGCTGTGAACAGTGTCAGGGAATGGGACTGTCGCGAGTCCAGCGCGATATCGGTCGCACGCGGTCATGTACGGAGCCGGACACGCGGCTAGGGGACACATTTCAGGCCGCGCGAACCCATACTGCCTGGAGGTACGCCCCGTGCGCCTGACTCCCGAGCAACTCGACCAGTTCGACCGCGACGGCTTTCTGCGGTTCGAAAACCTGTTCTCTCACGAGGAGGTCGAAACGCTGCGCGCCGAGCTGGGACGCATCTCGCGCGTCGACGATCCGTCGATCATTCGCGAGCGGACGGGGGCGCTTCGAACGGTGTATCGTTCGCACGAACCCGACGGCGCCACGCGCTCGGATGCATTTCGCGCGCTGGCCTGCTCGCCGCGGTTCCTCGAACCCGCTCAGCAAGTGCTGCGCGACGAAGAGCTGTACATCTTTCACAGCAAGTGCAACATCAAGACCGCGATCGACGGAACGGTGTGGCTCTGGCATCAGGATTACGGTTACTGGCAGCACGACGGTGTGCCGACGCCGAACATGGCAACGTTCCTCGTGATGCTCGACGAAGCGACGGAGCTTGGCGGATGTCTGTATTTCTTGCCCGGCAGTCATAAGCTGCCGACGCTACCGGCAGCGAAAGACGAAACGACGACGTCGTATCCGCAGTGGGCGATCCACAAGGAAACGATGCGCGATCTCTTGCGGCGTTCACCGGAGCCCATCCCGATCGTCGGCGGTCCGGGCACGGCCGTTTTGTTTCACTGCAAGATGGTGCACGCGTCGGGACACAATCTTTCCGCGAACGACCGTTGGCACGTGTACATGGCGTATAACCCGGCGAAGAATTATCCTAATCCGATTCCCGCGAACCCGCGGCCGGACTACGTTGTGTCGAGGAATTACACGCCGCTGCACCTTATGCCGGACGGCGCGATCCTGAAGGCTCCGGTCGGCGTCTAGGCCGGCGTTTAACGAACGATGGAGAACCCTTCGCGCGGTTGCTAGCGCCGCGGACCCCAGACCGCCCATCCGCGGCATAACTTGGGGCTACACAGTACGCCCACGCCATTAAGGCGAGCAGGGTGCCGCTGTGCTCATGGAGGGAATCCTGACAGGGAGCGTCCCGGAGCCGTTGAATCCGGAAAGCCGGTTAAGCGCAGAGTTCCGTTGGCCAAATGAGGGTAAAATGGTACTCAGGCTCTCGTGACAAGCCAAAAAGCCTCATAGCACAAGCATTCCCGAATAGCTCAGTTGGTAGAGCAGCTGACTGTTAATCAGCGGGTCGTTGGTTCGAGTCCAACTTCGGGAGCCACTTAAAAGCCCGTAACCACGGGCTTTTTTCTATTTTACGGGTCCGACTTCGCCAAATTCATTGTACAGCCATGTACAGCCTAAGTGGGCACCTCCCGGTGCTGCCATCATGCCTTTTTCCGGCTCGGGCGCTTCGCTAGGATGGCGTCGAAAGCGCTCGCGGCGGTGCCCTGCATCGTCGGCAGGACGTGCGAGTACGTATCCAGTGTCAGCCGGGACCTCTACCGAAAGGGCGCGGTGCGCTAGATCGACGTCCGACCAGCGTAGCGCGAACAGCTCGCCTTGTCGCATGCCGGTGGTGATCGCTAGAACGAAGAGAGCTTCGAGTCGCGTGCCCTTCGCGGCCTTGAGCAGCGCGGCGACCTGCTTCTCCGCGAGTGACTCTACTCGCTCGCGCCTATGCCTGGGAGCGCTCCGCTTCATACGATCGAGCGGACTGCTTTCGATCGCGTGCTCTTCGCGGCCGAAGTTGAGCATCGCACGCAGCGTCGTGTGCGAGCGCGCCGCCATGCTCGGCGACGCCTTCTTCGAGATCGACTCGTAGGCGCTCTTGACGTGCGCCGGCGTGAGCTCGGCCAGCGGCAGCTTACCCAGCGCAGGGAGAATATGAAGCCGCAGCACCTGCTCGTACGACCGATGGGTGTTCGCCCGATTGTTCCGCTCGACGTGGTCAAGAAACGCCTGCGAGAGCTCGGCAAGCGTCGTTGGGTCAGGCTCCGGGGCAGGCGCCTTCCCAGTCGTTTCGGCGAGGTACTTGTCTCGAGCCGATCGGGCCGCTAAGGCCGTCGCGCCGTAGAAGTACCGGCGCCGCCTTTTCACGCGTCCATCCGCGGCGACGTTCCCTTCGGAGATGACCGCGCGCCACATGGTACGGGAGCGCTCGCGAGAATGCTGGCGCGTAAACCGCGTCTCATCCTGCTGGACGAGCCCTTCGCCGGGCTCGATCGATCCTTAGTGCGCGAACTACTCGCCGCCATCGCGCGATGGCAGAAGGAGCTCGGGTTTACGATGCTCGTCGTCGATCACGCCGCCGACGTGCTCGAACGCTTGTGTCCGCGCGCGATCGCAATCGAGGAAGGACGCATCGTGCAGGACGCAATGGGGCCCGAGCTACGCGCGCATCCTGCCACGCCGCTCCTCGGAGAGCTGCTCGCACCGCTCTGAACCTCGTCGCAAGTTACGACGGGAACGACTGGCGGTCGTCTTCCTCCAACACGTCAACCGACAGCGTGAGGTCGGGGCGCGTGACGAGCCACGGATGGGCTACGATTGCCTCCGCGCGATTGCCCCCGCGCGATAGGCGCTGAAGGATGGACGCGTTCCACTCGTCGATCCTGGCCTGCGTCGTTTGCTCGGAGACAAAGGCCACAACGTCGTCGTCGTCGCGCGCCCGTTCGACCGCACCCGTGAAGGCCGGAATTTCCACCCCGAGCTTCTCCAGCATCCACTGCGTTAGGCCTTCGATCGTATACTCGCCGAGATTGCCGCCGGGTAACGACGCCCGCGCCTTATCGATCGAACGCGGCAAGAAGATGACGCCGCCGGCCGTAGCGCGCGGAGGACGCGGGGGGGCGGTTCGCAAGTCGAGCGGAGTCATCGGGGCTCTGTTGGCTTACAACGCGGCGCCACCCTCGCTGAAGCGGCGCCAAGCTTTCGCGGGTGGGAGGCTCCTCGAGCTGAGCGCGCTGTGGGAGCATGACGACTTCAGTTGCATGGCAGCGATAACGAACTCCGCTCGCCGCCCGCCGCGCGCTAGCGGACGGTTGGGGAACCGGCGACGTAGGCTGCGAGTTGCACGCGCGAAGTCATACCGAGTTTGGAATAGATGGACGTCAGGTATTTCTCGATCGCTTTTTCGCTGACGGACAGCGCCTCCGCCGCAGCCCGGTTGCTCTTTCCCGCGGCCACCAGCAGCACGAGTTCGCGCTCGCGGCTCGTGAGCAGAGCCGGCTCGTCGGGACTCGCTAGGCGGTCGAGCGACGAGCGCTCTAGGCGCCGAACCTCGGCGTACGCGCCCATCGCTGCGTATCGTTCGCGGGCGAGTGCGGCCTCGCCGGCCAGTTCGTACGCTTGCGCTTCCAGCAGGTGCCAACCGATATCCGCGAAGGCCTCAGCCGCACTTCGCCCACTCGCCGTCCGCCGCGTCGAGTCGCGCCGCTCGCGCACGATTGCAGCGTCGAGAAACGCGAGTAGCGCGCGATCGACGGCGGCTCCGGGGCGCGCGGCCGCTGCTTCGACGAGCGGACGCAGCCCCGGCACGAGATCCGGTCGCAGCCGCGCGATCGTCGCGACGGGCACCGTCATATCGTATGTGGTCGTGATCGCGCGTGCGGCATCGGCCAGCAGCCGATTGGCCTCGGCGTGGCGTCCGAGGCGCTCGAGCACCAGCGCAGACGCGCACGACAATTTCACCATCGCGCCCGTCTCGCCGCGGCTACGCGTTTCGGCGAGCAGCCCGAGGTCGAGAAGCGCTTCCAGTTCGTCGTCGATGCAGGCGTGCCCGAGGATGAGCGCGACCACCGCACGTTCGACGCGCGCGTTGAAACGGTGAGGTGAGGGAATCGAGTCGACGATCGTTTGCGCCGCGCTCAGACGGCCCGCGCGCAATTCGATCTGTGCGAGGAACGCTCGTTCGTACTCGACCCCCGAGGAAAGGCGGCCGGCCAACTCGACGGCGCGCCCTTGGTACGCGCGCGCGAGGCCGGTTTCGCCCAAGCACAACGACTGGAACGCCGCGTTTCCAAGCGCCGTGCGGATGTTGTCGGGCAATACCTCGAGGCGCTCGAAAATCGCGAGGCCGCGCTCGAAATCGCTACGCCACGGCGCGGCTTCCGCCCGCTGCGCGTGCAGCGCGCTGCGCAAGAAGCACGCCTCGGCGGCGAGCGCCGAGTTCGCATCGAGGGCCGCGAAATCGATCGTCTGCGCGAGCGCCCACGCGTCGTCCGTCCGACCAGAAAAAGCGTAGAAGAAGCCGAGCCGAACGCGGAGCCGATCGCGCACGAACGGACTCGCCAAAGGCCCCAGCTGCTTCAACGTTTGTTCCATGAACGTGGTCGCGTCGGCCGCGTGGCCGGCGTTGGAGAGGGGTCCGGCAGCCATGGCGCGCGTGGCGATCGCTTCGTCGATGTTGCCGGCACCTTCGTAGACCCCGCTCGCGCGCTCGTAAAGCTTCAATGCCCGATCGATGCGATCGGCGAGCACCAGCATGAGGCCGGCCTTGACGAGGGCGCCGGCGACGTCGCCGTTCGCCGAATACCCTTGCGCCGCGCGCTCGTACCACGCGGCGGCATCGTCGTACGCATGCACCGCTCGGGCCGCATCGCCTGCAGCAAGGCAGAACGGCGCTGCCTCCTGTCGGCGATCGGCGAACCAGTAGTGATGCGCGAGCCGCTCGACGTTGGCTGGGGCATCGAATCGCAGGGCGATCGCCTCGGCAATGTGGCCGTGAAGTGCTGTGAGCTCGTCCGGTGGAATTGCGGCATAGACGACGTCGCGGGTTAGCGCGTGGCGAAAACGGTACTCTCCGGACGGCCCGAGCGAATCAACGAGCTGCAAGGCGCAGAGTCGCTCCATCGCGTCGCGGTACCGGGCGGCCGGCGCTTCGAAAATCGTGGCGAGCATGTCGATATCAAACGAGCGCTCGAAGAGCGATGCCCGGGACAGAATCGCGCGGTCCTCATCGGCGCACCGCGTTAGCCGCTCCGCCACGACCGCCTGAAGCGAAATCGGCAAGGGTGCGTCCGGGCGGGTATCCCCCGACCGAAAACGATCGACCGCGTGCCGCAACAGCTCTTCTGCAAAGAGTGCGTTGCCCTCGCAGCGCCGTTGCACGTCGCGCAGGAGATCGCCCGGAAAGGCGGCGCCCGGCGGTAAGGCATCGCGCAAGAGTTCGGAGACCTCGCGATCGTCGAACGATTCGAGTGAGCACAGCGACGTCGCGTGATCGCGCAAGAGTCGCCCGAGGAGCGGGAAGCACGCGTGCGACGGATTCAGTTCGTCGTCTCGATACGTCGCGACGAAGAGGATGCGCTGGGTCGACGCTCGCTCCGTCAACAGAACCAAGAGCTGCAGAATATCGGGGTCGGCCCAATGGATATCTTCGAGCAGGACGACCGTGGCGGCGCGTGCACCCATGCGAGCAAACGTATCGAAGAGCGCCGCCAGCTGCTCGTCCTTGGAATTTGAAGGATGGGTCAGCAGGTTGGTGTCCGCCGCGCCGCCCAACTGCGCGAGCACGTCGATCCACGGCCCGAGCGGGCGCTGTGCGAAGGGGCGGCAGGCACCGGAGACGATGCGCGTCGCGCGGCGTGGAAACGAGCGGCGGAATTCGCTCAGTAAGCGCGACTTTCCGATCCCTGCAGGGCCGGCGACCAAGACGGTCCCCCCATGCCCGGCGGCCGCGGCCCGCCGGCGCGCGAGCAAATGGTCGAGCTCCACGACGCGCCCGACGAACGTGCGACAAAGCACCGGTTCAGAAACCACGGATTCGCGAGGTTCGTCCCGTCTACAGGGCTGAACCTACTAAGATTGGCGCTAAAGGCGCTGCGGTCCGGCTCAGGATTCCTGATGAGGTCAGGACGGATTCGGTGACCCGGGCGGGCAATCGTCTCCGACTCCGCCGTAGATGTTGGCGAGGGCGACGGCCGTTGACTTGACGACGTTCGTGCTAGTCGTGTAGAGAACCCAAACGCCGAGTTGGAGAAAGTACACGGATTGGCCCGGAAGCAGGGGACCCACGTTCAGCGTAGCGGTGTTCGAAGCGGACGAGTACTCCGAACCGGAATTGCTGCTGCTGACGATCGAACTATTCGGGACGTCGAGCGTCGCGTTGACAGTGGCGTCGTACTGGATAGACCACCGATAATCGGTCAACGTATCGCCCTGCGGGAGATTGACGCTCGCGGTGTATTGCTGCATCCCCGGGGCGACGCCGGTGAAGTAGACGCAGGATGGGGTTAGCGCGACCGCGCCGACGGCGACCGTCGGTTGCTGGACGGTGACGGTAGCGCTGAGCGGCGAGCCGATCGGCTGCGAGGGCGAGCGCGGACCTTGTAGCGTGCCGATCTGCACTGTAACGGTGTCGGTTCCCGACCCGCTCCCCGTCGAGGTATACGTCACCGTGTTTTTCGTCGTGGTGAAAGAATCGACGTGTCCCGCGATGCCATCGGTGAGATGACCGAACTGCGCCGTATTCGTCCAGGTGTATTGCAGCGGGACGGCGCCGGTGCCGGTGTTGCTCAGATCGGTGGCCGTCAGCGTTCCGGACGCGACGCCGGTCAGCGTTTGCGACGACGGCGTGAGCGTGAGCTTGTCCGGAACCACGGTAACCGTGTACTGATCGGCGAGATTCGCAGCCAGCAAGTCCTTTCCGACGATCGTTGCATCGAACGCGGCGAGGCCGAAGTCGGCGCCTTCCAGGATCTTGTTGAATGTCTGGAACGAGGTGGTGAGCGCGGCGGCGGAATTCGGGCCGATGTTCAGCTTGACGGCTTGTTGGAAGAAGTTTTCCAGCGTGCGCGTATAGGCCGGATTTTCGATGAGGTTCCGCATCGCATCGTTGATCGCCGGCAGCGGGTCGATATGACCTTGCGCGTTGGGCTGAAAGTCGACTTGCAGTTGCGGGACGAGCGTCCCGCCGTCGGAGAGCAACTCCGAGATCACGTCGGCACCCCCCTCCGTCGCCAGCGCCTTATCGATCGCATTCGCTTCGAGCGGCAGCACGACGGTCGTGATGAACGGGATCGCAAGATCGACGATGTAGTAGTACAGCTCGGTTTGCAATTGAATTGTCGTGTCGGCGTCGTTGAGCGACAGGAACGTTCCTAAACTAGCACCTGGACCGAGCAGCGTGACGAGATACGTCGTGCTCGACGAGCCGCCAACGAGCGGAAGTGCGATGCTGCTACTCGCGACCGGCGCGTACGCCGACGGATTGCCGGGCTCGTTGAAAAACGTCTGGAAGATGTCGTCGATGGCCGAAATGACGCCCGCATTGACGCCGTTGACGGGCGGGATCGGCAGCGGTGTCGCGGTCAGCCGCGTTGGCGAGGGCACGGGCGCAGTCGTGCCCGACGGCACATAGGAGACGCGATCGACTTCGGCGACGGCGCGGCGGCGATAGGTGTTCAAGAAGTGCAAGCCGGAGGGGAACTCTTGGATGAGACTGACGCCGCTGCCGGTGCTCGAACCGACGGGCGAAATCGTGATCGCGTCGCGTAGCCGCTGTGCGCTCGCGTTACCGCTCGTGCTCGCCGCTTCGATCGAAGCGACGTAGGCCTGTATCGCGCTTGTCAGGCTCGAATTCGGCGTCTTCAGCGGATCGGAACCCGTCGCTATGGCGCTCGCGACCGCGTTCACGAGCGTGCCAAAACCCGAAGCGGCGGCGATGAGTGCGGGCGCTTCTGCCCGCACGTCCGGGGTCAGAACGTATGCGTCGCAGGCGAAGAACCCGAAGACGACGGCCGTCGACGTTGCATCGAGCGTCGTCGCGCCAGTCCCAAGGAAGCCGTATAGGACCGGATCGCCGTTCGGCAGGACGACGACGGCGAGGGAATGCCCGTTCGGAAAAGCCTGAACGGTGAAGGTTCCGTTCGCCGCGATCGGCGCGCTTCCGACGCTCGTGCGCACCGACAAGCTGTTGAGTGCGATCGGTGATCCGGCGGGCAACGCGACCGTGCCCGCAACCTTCCCGGGCGTGTCGACGGCATCGACCGCCGTGCCGGTAACGATCGAGATCGCCGGCGGCGCGGACGCTTGCGCGATGGGTACGGTGCTCCCGCCCGACGAGCACGCCGCAAGGGCGATGGCTGCTCCAAGGCCCAGTGCCAGGGCTCGTCGCGCGCGACCCGCAGCCGCGGCGGCTGTGCGCGTGAAAGCCCGGTTGACCTCGCCGTTAAGAATCCGCAAGACGCACCTCGACCCTGACGAACAGGCTCAGCTCGATTGTACAGCGCGCCACGGGTCAACCGATGTAGGGGTTTCCCTACAAGAAGCCTCACCGAGCTTGCCCGCGTCGGTCTGATTCGTCTTGACAATCGTCGGGCCGATATACTTGGCTCAGTGGAGCTACCGCCGGCACCGCCACGGGCGGGGCGGTCTCGGCGGCGACGCTCGATGCTATCGGGATCGTGGCCGCGCTCGCCGCCGCCGGCGTCGTGGCGTTCGGGACGAAGAGCTCGAGTTCGTCGAGCCCGCAGAGCGGTTCGATTTCGTTGAGGTCGGCCGGCCGTGCAAGCCCTGAGCCGCGCGCCTCTCCGAGCGCCTCGCCGAGCGCCTTGCCGCGCACATCGCCGGCCGCGGAAGCGCCGAAGCCGAAGGGGCACCAATAATGGCGCTCGGCCGCGCGTTCACACCGATTGCGCTTTGCTTCCTGGTCGCGTGCAGCGGGGGTGGGGGGTCACCGTCGGCCCGGTCGCAATCGCAAGCCCTCGCAAGCGGGAAGCTCGTGCTCGCGATCCCGGCGAAGAGCGCCGCGTCGCGCGACCCGCAACGGTTCTTCCTCTCGCCCTCGGCGTCATCGGTCTCGATCGCCGTCAGCGGGATCGCGCAAGCGGTCGTGGCCGACGTTTCCGCAACGTCGCCGCAGTGCGCGACCGTGGCCCTCACGCGAACGTGCTCGATCACGGTGAAGGCCCCGATCGCTTTCGATACGTTTACGGCCACGCTCTATACCGGGCCCAACGCCACCGGGTTAGTTCTCGGTATCGGAACGGCTTCGCAGAATATCGGCTCTGGGACGGCGTTTTCGCTGACGATTCCGGTCAGCGGCGAGGTCGCGTCGATTCAAGTGTCAGCTGCGCAAGCGCAGTTCACGACCGGCGTCGCGGGGGCAACGGCAGTTACGATCAGCGCTTTGGACGCGGGCGGCAACGTCATCGCAGGTTCCTATACATCGCCGATCGCACTCGCCGTCTCGGACACGACCGGCACGTTCACAATATCACCGACCACGATTACGAACTCGACAACCGCGGTGACGCTCGCATACTCGGGCGGGATTGCGGCGACCAGCACGACGATCTCGGGAAGCGCAGCGGGCGTTTCCGGCACGAGTGTGACACCGCTAAACGTGAGCCTCACCTGTGCGACGCTAGCGACTCCAGGCCCAAGTCCGAGCGCGAGCGCGAGCCCGACGGCGACTCCATCTGCGTCCCCGACAGCATCGCCGACCACAAATGCGGTCGGCACTCAGCTTTTCGCGTCTAACAGTTCGGGCTGCGGCGTCGCCGAATATGAGGCGGCGACGGGCGCGCTCACACAAACGTTTGCACCAGCTCTCAAAGTCGCATACGTCGGGATGGATGACGCCGGTAACGTGTACACACTCTTTCCTAGGTATTTGGCGGCATTAACGCCGGCAGAAGGCGTATCAAAGGTTGCGATCGGCGGGCACGCGGTACTGGCCTCCTACATGCCGACCTCACCGTATCCATATTTTCTCACAGTGAGTCCCGAAGGCGAACTCGTTGTTGCTGGCACCGAGAACTACGTCACGAATCCCGCCGGTTACGGCTCAGAATTTTTTGACGTTTGGGATCCGGGCACGAGCGGCAGTCCGAGCCGTACGTTTGCCTATCCCGAGGATGGGAACGCCACGGAGCCTTTCGGGCCAGTAGGTGTGGCGGCCGACGGAACGCTGTTCCTGCCCTATTTCTCTGGCGGGGCTCAGAAGTTCGACGTCGTTCCACCCGGCGGTTCCGCGCCGAGCCGGACGATCGTAGACACGTTGGCGCCCGACTCGCTGGGATTCGACCCGAACTGGACGGGTGTAGGCGCGGACGGAACCTTCTACGTTGGAGAATGGACCTTCTTAACCGGCGACGTGAACGCGGGACTTTACGTCTTCCCGCCCAGCGGGCCGGAAAGGGTGGTGACGAGTATGGCCGCTGGCATTAACGGGATCGACTTCGATGCGGCGGGCGACATTTATGTCGCGAGCAACAACGCGACCTCGAACACGGGGACGCCCGGCCCCGACACGGCGCAGCAAGTGTCCGTCTATTCGCCCGGGGCCGCCGCTCTCTTGCGGCAATTCAGCGACGGCGCGCCGGGGGTCGACGCGATTACGGTCGGTGACGACGGCACGGCGTACCTCAGCCAATACGCCGGTTCAACGTCGAACGGTCCAGCCACGTTTGGTAATGTCCTGAGGGTCCCGCCGGGATCGTCTGCCGCATCCGTGCTCATCGCGAACACCAACGCGCCAAATCTCGTGCTCTACGATGGAACCAACGCGAAGGGAACCCTCACGAAGGAAACTCGCCCGCGACGCGTGTTTCGGGCGAGTCTCGGCGGTCGCGGATTCGGTCTGGCTGGAGGACGGTTCTTGCTAACCGGTGCGCGGTCCCAGGAGCGGGCAGCGCACGAATCGTGGCGCTAGGGCGCGCGTTCACGCCGGTTGCGCTCTGTGGGGCTGATCGTCTGCAGCGCTGGTGGCGGGTCAACTGCGAGCTCCCAGCGCCGTACCGCGCGTCAAGCGTAGGCTCAGCGGTTCGCGGCGGCGGTTTTCACGCTGGCGTCGCCGGAGCGCGGGACGAGCCCGAGCAGGCCGTGGTCGTAGTCGAACGTCACGACGAAGTGCTGCAGCAAGCCGCTGCCGACGTGGCCGTTGAGGGGCAGCTTCTTGGTCGCGACGATCCGCTGGCGGTCGAGTTCGAAACCATCTAAGCGCACGCTCGAAATCGTGCCGCTCACGGCGTCGCCGCTGCCGCCGATGCCCCGCACCGAAATCGTTGGGCCGGCCTTGAAAAGCGCTGGGTGGGCGGCGTAGTAGTCGCCCGAAAGGTCGACCGTTCCGTCGGCGCCCGTGTCGATCTGCAGCGGAACTTCCAGTTCGTTCAGGCCGACCGAAATGACGGGCACGAAGTTTTCGAATGCGATCGGCGCACCGCCCGCAACGTCCCCGCTCGGCGCGATGTGGACTTCGCCGGTGCCGAAATCGAGCGTGACGTGGGCGTGCGCGAAGAAGTCGGCACCCAGGATCGCGTCGTAGCCGTATTGCGCGAGATCGTGCAGCACGACGTAGTCGGCGCTGGGGAAGACCGCGCTGCCGATGCGGAGCGGCGGCGCGTGCACGATGCCGGTCACGTATTGGCCGACGCCGTGGACGTCGTAGCTGCCCGGGATCGGTTCGATCTTGAGCTTCTCGGCGAGTTCGAGGCTCATCGAGAGGCCCGAGTCACCGGTGTCGAGCAGGCACGCTGCCGCTTGATCGCCGATCGTGCACGGCACGACGGGCTGGGGCGCGACGCCCGACGGACGCATTTTCACGCTCGCATCCCCGGCCGCGAGCTTAGGCGCGATGCCCGCGGGCGCTTCCAGGGGCGTGGCGACGATCGAGCGTTCCTCGTAGCGCGTGAAGGTGTAACCGTTGAGCGAAATCGCGTATGGCAGCGTGATCTTGTCCCCGACTTTGCGCTGATCGCTGAACTCGAAGGCATACTTGCGCTCGTCGGAGATGACGCCGACGACAAGGCCGCTAGCCGGGTCGATCACCGCGTCCAAGAGGGCCCCCAGCCGAGGTGCGACCGAGATCCGGCGATACTTCGTGCCGTTGCGCAGCACCGCATCGCGCTCGACGAGCGTTCCGCCTTTCTTACGAAAGTCGGGATCGCTGAACGCGTAGGACGCGATCGCACGTAACGTCAGCTCGAGCCCGTCGACGCCCGAGGACAGCGGCAGCGCGGTGTCGTTGAAGTTGGCTTGATAGCTGCGTTCGCCATCGAAGTAGAAGCCGGTGCAGACATCCTTCAGACAGCTCTTCGCCCGATACTTCAAGCCCTCGGTTTCCGTGGTAACGTCGAAGCTCTTTCCGTCGTGAACTTCGCGCGAGCGGCTGCGGATGTGATATCGGTACGGCGCGCCGCTGGCCGCCCGCGACTTTGCCAGCAGCGCGTCGAGGCTGCTTCCAGGCGGCGGCGACGCTCCGAGTGCGGCGGTCGCGGCGGCGAAAGAGATCGCGGCCACGGAGCTGGCGAAGCGCATGGGTGTGGCCTTCGAACTCGTCGACCGCTATCTTCTCGGCGAACCCGTATCCAAACCGGACGTCGTGGCCGCCATACTCGCCGAGCGCTCTAGCGAGCCCGCGGCGGAACCGTTCTATCGCGCCTTCGAGGCCGTTGGAGCGCGCGCAGCCGACGAGGCCTTTATCGCGCTGCGGCTGATCGTGGCCGGCAAGCCGGCCGACGACGCGTCGGTCAGGCGCCTGCGAGCCTTCGCGAGGGTCGCGCGCGCCGCTCGCTCGGGCGACCGCGCGGGTCTTGCCGCGGCCCTGAAGCGCGATCGCGACATCCTCGGCGAGTTGCCCGACGCGGCGTCCGAGGCGCCGGGCGGCGAGCCGGCGCTCGTCGCCGCGGCGGTCGCAGCCTACCGTGCCGCGCTTGCATGACCCCGCCGAGCGAGGTTGGGCAGGGGGCGAAAGGAACGGGGCCACTGATTTGCTACGTTACAGGTGCGCCATGCCCCGGTCGCCTCTAGCCCCCTTTTTCCTCGCGTCGATCGTCAGCTTCACTACGCTTGCGTTGCCGGCGACTGCGGCCGGCGCAACGCCCAGCGCCGCGCCGCTCGGGGCCGACTATGCGGTGCCCGCGCGCAACGCGGGGACGATCGAAGGCCGCGTTGCCAGCATCGATTACAAGTCGGGCGTGATGTCCGTCGACGTTCCGCAGGGCGGGTCGAAGAAGACCTACGACGTACTCGTCGTTCCGGGCACGAACATTCAAGGCAACAAAACCTTCCACACGATCGCCGATCTCAAGAAAGGGGCGCGCGTCCAGGTGCTGCTGAGCCAGCACGGCGCGACCTACACGGCGCAGATCATCCGCCTCCTGTAGTGAGGCGCGGGCTCGCCGGGATGGCGGTCGTGGTTGTCTGAGCTGGAGGCGCTGGCAGGCGCCGTCTTGTGCGTCGGCTTGCCGCAGGCCGACCTCTCCGCCGCTGACGGGGCCGAACTTTCGGCCCTCGCTCCGGGCGCCGTCGTCTTGTTCGCGCGCAACGTTTCGACGCTCGAGGGAACGCGCGCGTTGCTCGCGGATGCGCGCGCCGCGATCGGCGGCGACGCGCCCGCGCTCGGCTGCGTCGATCAGGAAGGTGGGCGCGTCGTTCGCTTGGGTTTCGCCGCGGAAGCGATGCCCTCGATGATGGCGCTCGGCGCGACCGGCAATGCCGCGCTGGCGGAGCGCGCCGGCGCGCAGCTGGCGAGCGAGCTGCGCGCGATCGGTGCGAACGTCGACTTCGCGCCGGCGCTCGACCTCGCGCTCGAGCCGCAAAGTACGGTCGTCGGTACGCGTTCGCTCGGGGCCGACCCGCAGGTCGTCGCCGAATTGGGCGCCGCGCTCGTGCGTGGCCTGCAGGGCCGTGGTGTGGCCGCGACCGTCAAGCACTTTCCCGGCCACGGGGCGACGGCGCTCGACTCGCACCTGACGCTGCCGGTCGTGTCCGCCGGCCTGGCAACGCTGCGGACGCGCGAACTCGTGCCCTTTGCCGCTGCGTTCGCGGCGGGCGCGCGCGCGCTGATGGCCGCGCACGTGGTCGTGCCGGCACTGGATGCCGAACGCCCCGCAAGCCTGTCGCCGCGCATCCTCGGCGACTTGTTGCGCGCGGAGATGCGCTTCGAAGGCGTATGCTTCACGGATTGCTTGACGATGGAGGCGATCGCGCGCGCGCCGGGGACCGTACGGGGCGCCGCGCTGGCGCTGGCAGCGGGCGCGGATATGGCGCTGATCAGTCACGATCTGGCGCTCGGGCGAGCCGCGCGGGACGAGATCGTGGCCGCGGTCGAAGCGGGTACGCTGCCGCTCGAGCGTCTGCACGAAGCGGCCGGGCGCGTCGCACGCCTCCGCGCGTGGGCCGCGACCGCTGCAGAAGCGGCTGACTTCGGCGAAGACACCGTTGCGCGCGAAACGGCACGCGCAGCGCTTGCGGTCGTGCGCGGCGAGACACGGCTCGACCTGGGGCGGCCGGTCACGGTCGTATCGTTCGAAGGCGATCTGGGGGACGGCATCGCGGAGGGCGACGCAAAGCGGCCCTCACTGAGCCTGGCGCTGCGGCGGCGGCGTTACCGCAGCGAGTTGCTGCGCGTCGCGCTCGAGCCGGATCGTGCGATGCTCGAGCTGCTGCTCGAGGTGGCGCGCGCGCAGGGTGAGCGGCAATTCATCGTCCTCGCCCGGCGGGCGCACCTGTACGCCGCGCAGCGCGACGCGATCGACGGATTGCTCGCGATCGCACCGCGCGCGATCGTCGTCTCGGCGCTCGAACCGTTCGACCTTCCGGCGTTCGCGCGAGCGCAAACGCTGCTCGCCACCTACGGCGACGAAACCGCCAGCATCGAAGCGCTGGCGGATTTGTTGAGCGGGGGCTAGCCGGCTTCGTGTCCTTCGACTCGGCCGATGCGATCGTGCGCGTGGCGACCGGCCAGCGCTTCACCGGCGCCGTGTTGCGCGTTCAATCCGGCGGGCGCCTCGACTTCGAGCGTGCCTACGGGCGGCTCGCGGGCGGCAGCGACGACGCGCCGGTCGAGGTTACGACCCGCTTCGATCTCGCCTCGCTGACGAAGGTCTTCGTTTCGACCGCGGCGCTCGAGGCCGTCGATTCGGCCCAGCTGACGCTCGACGAACCCGTGACCCCGTGGCTGGGCGAATGGCGCACCGGCGGGCATAAAACGATCTCGCTGCGCATGCTGCTCGCGCACACGGCCGGGCTGCAATCGGGCGCCGACTATCGGACGCTGTTCAGCGAGCGGGTCGAGCGCTTCGCGCTCGAAGTTCCGCTCGTGGCCGAGCCCGGTACGCGCGTCGTCTACAGCGATTTGGGTTTCATTGCCTTAGGCGTGCTGCTCGCGCGCCTGCACGAGCGCGCGCTGGGCCCCGTCGTTGCGGCGACGACGGGCCGGCTGAATTGCGAAGGCACCGGGTTTCGCGCGCGCAACGACGATCCGCCGGCGATTCCCGCGACCGAACACGACGCCTGGCGCGGACGCGTACGGGGCTGCGTGCACGACGAAAAGGCGTATCTGATGCACGGCGTCGCGGGCCACGCGGGTTTGTTCGGGACGGCGCGTGACGTAGCGGCGTTGGCCGAAGCGTATCTCGGTCCGCTCCACGGCCGGCCGAGCAGCGCGCTCTCGCCCACACTGGCTCGCGAAGCGACCCTGGAGCAGGGCGCGGACCCGATTCTGCGGCGGGGTCTCGGTTGGGCTCTGCGGACCAGCGACGAAAACTCCTGCGGCACGCTGCTGGATCGCGCCACGTTCGGCCATACGGGCTTTACCGGAACCTGTGTGTGGGCCGATCCCGTCGCCGATCTGTCGATCGTTCTGCTGACGAACGCCGTCTACTACGGGCGCGGCGATCTGCGCGATCTGCGCGCCGCCGTCTGCGATGCCGTCGCGCGCGAGTGCGCGTGATGCGCGCGCTCGGCTTGATGTCGGGAACGTCGCTCGATGGCATCGATGCCGCCGTCGTCGCGCTCGTGCCGCGCGGGGCAGGCTATGCCCTCGATCTCGTCCGCTTTCGCAGCGAACCGTTTACCGCGCCGATGCGCGAACGGTTGCGCGCCGCGCTGCCGCCGAATGCCGCGACGCCGGCCGAGATCGCGGCGCTCGATGCCGCCCTCGGCGATCTGTTTGCCGTCACGGCACAGCGGGCCGCGGCCGGCCTCGCGGTCGACTACGTCGCGAGCCATGGGCTCACGCTCTTTCATCGCGGCGAGGCGGGGCAGACGTTTCAGATCGGTGACCCGTATCGCGTGCGCGACGCGCTCGGTGCAAGCGTCGTATTCGATTTCAGGCGCGCGGATTGCGCGCTCGGCGGCAACGGCGCGCCGCTCGTGCCCTACGTCGACGCGCTGTTGTTCGGCTCGAGCGAGCGCGACACGATCGCGCTGAACCTGGGCGGAATCGCGAACGTCACCGTGCTGCCGCGTGGCAGCGCGCCGCTCGAGGCCCGCGCCTGGGACACGGGGCCGGGCAACATGCTGATCGACGGGTTCGTGGCAGGCCGAACGGGCGGCGCCGAGAGTTTCGATCGCGACGGTGCCTACGCAGCGCGCGGCACTCCCAACCCTGCCGTGGTGGCCGAGCTGATCGCGCGCGACGCGTTCTATCTCGCGCTTCCACCGCCGAAGTCGACCGGACGCGAACGGTTCGGGCAAGGCTTGCTCGAGGCTGCGGCCGATCTGTTCGCACCGGTCTCGCTCGAGGACGGGTGTGCGACGCTCTGCGCCTTCACGGTGGCCACGATCTGCGATAGCCTGAAGAACTACGGGCCGGCGGAGGCCCTAGTGATCGCAAGCGGCGGCGGCACGCACAACGCGGCGCTGATGTCGATGCTGGCCGCGCGTCTCGGCGGCACCGGCTGCAGGCTTGAAACCAGCGACCTGCACGGCGTCGCGGCGGACGCGAAGGAAGCGCTGGCTTTCGCCGTGCTGGGCTACGAAACGCTGCGCGGACGCCCGGCCAGCCTACCGGGCGCAACGGGCGCGAGCCGCCCGGCGCTGCTCGGCGCGATCGCGCCCTTCGGGCTCGAGGGACTCTTGGCGAAGATACGCGCCGAGGTTGCGGCGAACGAGGCCGGATGACCGATTCGATCGCCGTCGGCGTCGACGCCGGCGGCACCGCCACCGTTGCCGCCCTGTCGCGTGGAGGGCGCTTGGAGGCGAGGGTGAGCGGCGGCCCTGCCAACCCCAGCTCCCTCGGTACGTCCGCAGCCGCGGCCGAAATCGTGGCCGCGGTTCGCCGGCTCACGCAGGGAGTCGATGCGGACGCGGTGTTCGTCGCGGCGGCGGGTGCCGGGCGCGACGACGCGCGCGAAGCGTTGCTGGTCTCGCTGCGCAGCGCGTTCCCGCACACCGCGCATCTCGCGGTCGAAGACGACACGCGGGTGGCGCTGCGTGCCGCGCTGCCGGCAGGCCCGGGCATCGTCGTGATCGCGGGGACCGGCAGCGTCGCTTACGCCGAGAACGGATCGTCCCGCGTGCGAGCCGGTGGCGCCGGCTACTTGCTCGGCGACGAAGGCTCGGCCTTTGCGATCGGACTTGCGGCATTAAAGTTGCTGGCGCGCGTGTACGACGGTCGCGCGTCCTCCGACGAGACGACCGAACTCGCGGCGCGAGCGTTCGATGCTCCCAACCGCGACACGCTCGTGGCCGCCGTCTACGGCGGTCCGCTCGACGTCGCGCGCGTCGCCGCGCTCGCACCCAGCATCATCGCCTTCGCGGACAAGGGCAACCGCGTCAGCACGAAGATCGTGCAGACCGCCGCGCAAGAACTGGGCGATCTCGCGCGCGTGGCGGCGCGGCAAAGCGGCCTCCACGACGCCTCCCCGTCCGTCGTGTTCGCCGGGGGCCTGCTGCGCGAGAATTCGCTGCTCTCGTTTCTGCTCGAAACCCGGATCACCAATGAAATTCCGGGCGCTGCGGTCGTGCGGCTGCGCGACGAGCCCGCGCAGGCCGCACTGCGGTTCGCCGAAGCGCTCTTGTGAACGAGGGTCCGCCCGGCACCGAAGCGCCGAATCCGCGCACGCGCGACCTCGATCTCATGGAGACCGACGTGCTCGTCGGACTGCTGGCGCGCGAGCACCAGGCGGCCATGGAAGCGGTGATCGGCGCGACGCCGGCGATCGCACGCGCGGTCGATGCCATCGTGGCACGCCTGCGCGCCGGGGGGCGCCTCCACTACGTCGGCGCCGGCACCTCGGGCCGCATCGCGACGCTGGATGCCGCCGAATGTCCGCCCACGTTCGGAACGCCGCCCGCGTTCGTGGTCGCACACGTGGCGGGCGGCGACGACGCGTTGCTGCGCGCGGTCGAAGGTGCGGAGGACGACGCCGACGCCGGGGCTGCCGTTGCGCGTGCGGAGGTCGCCGCGGCGGACGCGGTCGTCGGGATCTCAGCCAGCGGCGGCGCGCCGTACGTCGTTGCCGCGCTGCGGGTCGCGCGCGAGCTTGGCGCGCTGACCGTGGCGGTCACGAGCGTCGCCGAGTCCGCGCTCGGCGCGGCCGCCGAACTCGCAATCGTGGTCGACACCGGCGCGGAAGCGATCGCCGGCTCGACCCGGCTCAAAGGCGGTACGGCGCAGAAGCTCGTGCTCAATGCGATCTCGACGGCAAGCATGATTCGTCTCGGACGCGTCTACGACAACCTCATGGTGGACGTCGTCGCGACCAACGCCAAACTGCACGCTCGGGCGCTGCGCTTGGTCCAGCAGCTCGGGCGCGTCGACGCAGCGCGCGCGCACGCGCTGCTAGCGGCTGCCGGCGGCAAGGTGAAGGTCGCGGTCGTGATGCAGCGCCGCGGTGTCGAAGCGGCGCAAGCGCAAGCGCTGCTCGAGCGCAGCGGCGGATTCTTGCGGCCGCTCCTCTAAGCTAGAGCGCGATGGCGCAGCGCAATGCCCCTGGTCGCCGTATTGGCCGGCTGCTCGTGGCCAACCGCGGCGAAATCGCGATTCGGGTGCTGCGGGCGGCAACCGAACTCGGGATCGGGACGGTCTCGATCTTTTCGCACGAGGACCGCTTCGCGCTGCATCGTTTCAAGGCCGACGAGAGCTATCTGGTGGGATCCGGACGCTCGCCCGTTCAGGCCTACCTCGACGTCGACGCGATCGTGCGGATCGCACTCGAAGCCCAGGTCGACGCGATCCATCCCGGCTATGGTTTTCTCTCCGAGAATCCCGATTTCGCCGACGCCGTCCGCGCGGCGGGGATGCTGTTCGTCGGGCCGTCGTCGTCGACGATGCGACGCTTCGGAAACAAAGTCAGCGCGCGAGCGCTGGCCGAGGCCTCCGGCGTGCCGGTCGTGCCGGCCAGCGGCGCGCTTCCCGCCGATGCCGCCGAGGCGGTGCGAATCGCAAGCGAGGTCGGTTTCCCGGTCATGCTCAAGGCCAGCTGGGGCGGCGGCGGGCGCGGCATGCGCGTCCTGCACGGCGCCGAGCAGATGCGCGACTTGCTCGGCACGGCGCGCGAAGAAGCGGCGGCGGCGTTCGGCAACGACGAACTCTACGTCGAGAAGTACGTGCCGCGCGCGCGTCACGTCGAAGTGCAAGTGCTGGGCGACGCTCACGGCACGGTCGTGCAGTTGGGCGAGCGCGACTGTACCGTGCAGCGCCGTCATCAGAAGGTGCTCGAGGAAGCGCCGCCGCGGGTGCTCGCGGCGGAACTCGCGGGCGGCATGGCCAGGGCGGCGGTCGCGCTCGCGTCCGCCGTCGCTTACGATAACGCCGGCACCGTCGAGTTCCTGGTCGACGTCGATGCTCAACGCTTCTACTTCATCGAGGTGAACCCGCGCATCCAAGTCGAGCACACGGTCACCGAACTCGTGACGGGCGTGGACTTAGTGAAGGCGCAGATCCGGATTGCTGAAGGCATGGCGATCGGCACGCCCGAGAGCGGAGTCCCCCAGCAGGGCGAGATCGTGGTGCGCGGCCACGCGATGCAGTGCCGGATCACGACCGAGGATCCGCTGCAGAATTTCACTCCCAGCTACGGACAGATCACGGCCTATCGGCCGGCGACCGGCTTCGGCGTGCGGCTCGACGGCGGCACCGCCTACGCGGGCGCCGTCGTGACGCCGTTCTACGACTCGTTGCTCGAGAAGGTAACGGTCTGGGCTCCCACCTTCGAGGAGGCGCGCATGCGGATGTTGCGCGCGCTGCGCGAGTTCCGCATTCGCGGCGTGACGACGAACGTGGCCTTCCTGGATGCGCTGTTAGAGCACGAGGAATTCAAGGCCGGCCTTCAGACGACGAACTTTCTCGACGAGCACCCCGGGCTCGTCGACATGCGGCGTTATCGCGACCGCGCGACGCGCGTGCTCAGCTTCGTGGGTGAAACGATCGTCAACGGCAACCCCGAGGTCCGCGGACGGCCGCCGGCCGAAGCCCGCCGGGAGCCCGCACCGCCGCCGGCGCTGCCCGGCGAACTCGTGCGCGGAACGCGCGACCGGCTGCTCGAACTCGGGCCGGCGAAGTTCGCGCAGTGGATGAAGGACGAGACGCGGGCGCTCGTCACCGACACGACCTTCCGCGACGCCCACCAATCGCTGCTCGCGACGCGCGTCCGCACGCGCGACATCCTGCGCATCGCCCCGGCCTACGCCCAGCGCCTGCCGGATCTGTTTTCGATCGAATGCTGGGGCGGCGCCACTTTCGACGTCGCGATGCGCTTTCTGCGCGAGAACCCGTGGTGGCGTCTGCGCGCGCTGCGCCGAGCGATTCCGAACGTGCTCCTGCAGATGCTCTTGCGCGGTGCGAACGCGGTTGGCTACACGAGCTATCCCGACAACGTGGTTCGCTACTACATTGCCCAAGCCGCGCAGGGCGGGGTCGACCTGTTCCGGATTTTCGACTCGTTGAACTGGGTCGAGAACATGCGCGTTTCGATCGACGCGGTGCTCGAAAGCGGCAAGCTGTGCGAGGCAGCGATGTGTTATACGGGCGACATCCTCGATCCGGAGCGCCCGAAGTACGACCTGGCATATTACCTGGCACTGGCCAAAGAACTCGAGGCTACGGGCGCCCACATTCTGGGCATCAAAGACATGGCGGGGCTGCTCAAGCCCGAAGCCGCGCGGCGACTCGTAACCGCACTCAAAGGCGAGATCGGCATTCCGATCCACTTTCACACCCACGATACGAGCGGCAACAGCGGCGCGAGCGTGCTGGCCGCGGTCGAAGCCGGCTGTGACGCCGTCGACGCCGCGATCGATTCGATGAGCGGCCTGACCTCGCAGCCCAACCTCGGCGCGATCGCCGCGGCGCTGCGCCACACGCCGCGCGATACGGGTCTGGATCCGGATGCGATCTCGGAGATCTCGCAGTATTGGGAAGCCGTCCGGCAATTCTACAAGCCGTTCGAAAGCGACATGCGTGCCGGAACCTCGGACGTGTACGAGCACGAAATGCCGGGCGGCCAATACACGAACTTGCGCGAGCAAGCCAAGGCGATGGGCTTGGGCGAGCGCTGGCCCGAGATCACCAAGACCTACGCACTGGTCAACCGGATGTTCGGCGACATCGTCAAGGTCACACCGTCCTCGAAGGTCGTCGGCGACATGGCGCTGTTCATGGTGGCGGGCGAGCTGACGCGCGAGCAGGTCGAAGATCCGGCGTTCGAGATCGCCTTTCCCAATTCGGTCGTCGAACTGTTTCACGGCGACATCGGGCAGCCGCCCGGCGGCTTTCCGCCCGCCCTGCAGAAGAAGGTGCTCAAGGGCGAGCCGCCGCTGTCGGGCCGGCCCGGTGCGGCCCTGCCGCCGCTGGATCTGGCGGCGGCGCGCGCGGAGGCCGAGCGTTTGGTCGATCGCGCGATCAGCGACTCCGAGTTTGCGTCGTACCTGATGTACCCGGCGGTGTTCGTCGAGTTCGCGCAGCACCAGGCACGCTACGGCAACGTCGACAACCTCGAAACGCCGGTGTTTTTCTACGGCATGCACGTCGGCCAGGAGGTCGCGATCGAACTCGAACGCGGCAAGACGCTGTTCCTACGCTATACCGCGCTCGGCGAGCCCGACGACACCGGGCACCGGATGGTGTACTTCGAACTCAACGGCCAGCCGCGCACGATTTCGGTGCTCGACACGCATCTCGTGGGCGTGAAAGCCGCGCCGCGTAAAGCGGATCCGGGCAATCCACATCAGGTCGGGGCGCCGATGCCGGGTCAAATCGTGAAGGTTACCGCCTCCGCCGGGCGCGTCGTAAGCAAGGGCGAAGCGCTGTTGACGATCGAGGCCATGAAGATGCAAACGATCGTGCACTCGCCCACGGACGGCAAGGTAACGACGGTGCTCGCCCCAGTCGGAGCCCGCGTCGGTGCGGGCGACCTGCTGGTCGAATTGGAGTAGCGCTCGCGGAGCATGGCTGCGATGCGACGGCGTTCCTTTCTTGCGCTCTGTGCCGGCGGCGCCGCGAGCGCGATCGCGCCGAGCGCTGCGTTCGGGGGCGCTGCTTCCGCTGGGGGCGTCAGGCCGATCGCGTTCGTGCCGCTCGACGACCGGCCGGTGACCTGGCAACTGCCGGTACTGCTGGGGGCGATCGCAGGTCAGCCGGTCGTAACTCCCGCGCGCGAGGCGATCGGCAACTACTTGCGGCCGGGCAATCCGGACGCGCTCGCGCGCTGGCTGCGCGGCGACGCGACGATCGACGTGAGCGCGCTGGTCGCTTCGACCGACATGGTTGCCTACGGCGGCCTCGTCGCCTCACGCATTGGGGGAGTCTCGACCTCGGAGGCGTACGTGCGCCTGCGGACGCTGGCGGCGCTCAAAGCCGAGCATGCGATCGGGTTCGTCGGGGTTTTTGGAACGATCATGCGGCTGGCACCGACCGGCGTGCCTCGGCTCGGCCTCGGGTCGAACTACTACGCGACCGGCGCGACGGTCGATGCGATCCAGGCCTACGCGAACTTGCCCGATCCGCCGGCCTCACCCGACGACGTTCGCAAGGCCAAGCACCTGCGCGAGATCATCGGATCCGCGACGCTCGACGCGTATCTGGCGACGCGCGCGCGCAACCTCAACGTCGACGAGTGGGCGCTGCAACTTGCGGCCGAGGGTGGCTTCGACCGCATCGTGATCGGCCAGGACGACGCAGGTCCGCAGGGCTTGCACCTCAAGGACGTCGCCGCACTGAAGGGACTCGTTCGACGCTACGGCCTCGGCGAACGTGGCTCGATCGAACCGGGCGCGGACGAACTCGGCATGGTGATGCTGGCCCGCGCGTTTCTGCGGAACGTGGGTTGGACGCCGACGGTCGCGGTCGACTATTCGCGTTCCGGCGGGGGTTCGGTCGGCGATCGCCTCGAGTACGTGCCGATCGATACGACGATCGGCCAAATCATCGAAGCCTGCGGCGCGGTCCGCGTCGGTACCTCGGCCGACATCGTCCTCTGCGTTCGGGTCGCCGGTACCAGCGCGACCGACGAAAGTGCGTTCGAGGATCGGCTCGCCGCCGCCGTCAGAGCCGGCCGCAGCGTGGCGGTCGCCGACCTGACCTTCCTGAGCGGCGCGCCGGGCGACGAGCAGCGCGAATTGACGGACGCGTTGATCGCCAAGGGTTTGGCCGGCAAGATCGATGCATTCGCGTCGTGGAACACCGACGCGAACACGATCGGGACGGCGTTGCCCGAGGCGATTGCCGCGGGGGCGGGCCGTCGCGCCGGCAGCTACAGCGCCCGCGCTCACGCTCAGTTCATGCTCGACCGTTACATCGACGATTACGCCTTTCATCAGTTCGTGCGACCGCAACTCAACGAGCTATTGCGCGCCAACGGCGTCGATACGACGCTGCTCTTACCCGAGGTCGCGCGCGAGGCGTCGAGCGCGAATCGAGCCGAGCTGTGGCCCTACGCGCTGGGCCTGCTCGCTTCGGTCTATCCGCAATACCGCGACGGCGGCCTGACGATCACGCTGCCCTGGGATCGCACCTTCGAAACCCAGATCGACGTGCGGTTGCTGCCGTAGTTTCTTCGCAATTCGAGACTAGGAACGTAGCACTACTTAGTGCTTTGTGTGAAGCGGTCGAACTGCGATCCTAATCTCTTGACAAGGCCGTCACACTTCGGTCGCTTGGTGTGAATCCGTACAGACCTGTATTGAGAGAGATTCCATGCTTTACTCCCACGTTCGTATTCTCTCACGCAAAAACCGCGAGCAGAGCAGAAGCATAAAGTGACTAGCCACTACCTTGCCATACGCCGCGAGCCGGGCCCGTCAGCCTTCGTGTTGAACGCGCCCGTTTGCGCCGGCGCCCGGAGCCGGTACGGTCTTCGGTGTGCGACGGCCTTTGCTGCAAACGGCCGGCGGCGAGCATGGTGAACGGGGTCGGGGCACTTGCTCAATATCGTCGCCTCAGTGAGATCCTGACCGATTATCCGCTGTTCGCGCTTTCGGTCGAGGGCCGATTTACGGGCTGGAACGCCGGTGCCGAGCGGACGTTCGGTTACAGCGTAGATGAAGTCATCGGCAGGCACTATTCCCTGATCTTCAGCCCCGAAGACGTCGCGATCGGCCGGCCTGAAGCCGAGTTAAAAGGATCTCTGAGCGGAACGGTGCCGATCGGCTGCGAGTTGGTTCGCAAGGATGGCAGCCGCTTCTGGTGTCCCGATACCGTACGGCCCCTGCGCGACCCCAGCGGCACGGTGTCGGGCTTCATCAAGATCGTTCGAGATTCCACGATCCAGAACAACCCGTTGGAACCCCTGCGTGAAAGCGAGGAGCGCTTTCGGTTGCTGGTAGAGAGTGTCACCGACTACGCGATCTTCTCGATTAGCCTCGACGGCACGATCGTGCTCTGGAATTCGGGCGCCGAACGTGTTTTCGGCCACACCGGAGCGGAAGTTGTCGGAAAGCACTTCTCGCTGATCTATACAGCCGATGCCGTCGCTGCGGGGATCCCCGAAGCCGAGATCCGCATCGCCGCCGAAAAGGGAGTCGCTCCCGACGAAGCTTGGCACGTACGGCGCGGCGGCGATCTCTTCTATGCCAGCGGGGCGATGACTCGCCTGAAGCCCGGCGCGGACGGAAACCCGCGCGGTTACGTAAAGATCGCCCACGACGTTACGACGCGCATCGAGGCCTTCGAAACGATGAAAGAGGCAGCCTTCTACGACGAGTTGACGAACCTGCCGAACCGGACTGCTTTCTGCGAGTTCTTGCGACGCTTCGTAGATCGCTCTCCATTGCGAGGGGAGGCTCAATTCGCGGTCATTCTCATCGACCTTGACCGCTTCAAGAACATCAACGATAGCCTAGGTCGCGGGATGGCGGACGCTTTGCTCGTGCAGGTCGCGCGTTTGATCGGGCGATGCGTGCGGGGCGACGATATCGTCGCGCGCTTGGGCGGCGATCTGTTTGCGATTCTTCTGCCTGAGATCGCTGAAGTAGAAGAAGCGACGCGCGTCGCCGTGCGCATCGAATCCGAACTCGAGCATTCGATGTATCTCGATGGTTTCGAAATCTATACCACGGCTAGCATGGGCATCGTCATCGGTTCGGCGACCCACATGGACGCCGAACACGTGTTGGGCGATGCCGATACTGCGATGTATGAAGCGAAGGGACAGGGTCGCGCTCGCTACGTCGTGTTCGACACCAACATGCGCGACCGCGCCGTGAGCCTCTTCAATCTTCAAATGGATCTGCGGCGCGCAATTGCCCGGCAAGAGTTCTTCAACGAGTACCAGCCGATCGTGTCACTCGAATACGGCCGAGCGCTGGGCTTCGAGGCGCTCGTACGCTGGAATCACCCGGAGCGCGGGGTCCTTCCGCCGGGCGACTTCATCCTCGAGGCCGAGCGGATGGGACTGATCGTCGAGATCGATCGCTGGGTTCTTCGCGAAGCGTGCCGGCAGATTCGCGCCTGGCAGGTGCAGTACGGTGACGACACGTTGACGGTTAGCGTCAACCTTTCGAGCAAACACTTCGCTCACGACGATGTGGTCGAGGAAATCAAGACCGTGCTGCAGCTGAATCACTTGACCGCGCGGAGTCTCAAACTAGAGATTACGGAAACCACCCTAATGGAAGACTTCGAGACGATCGCCGCGACGGCCGTCCAACTCTGCGATCTCGGCGTCGAGCTGTACATCGACGACTTCGGAACCGCTTACTCGTCGCTCAGCCGATTGGCCCAGCTGCCCTTGAAGACTCTCAAGATCGACCAATCCTTCGTGAGTCAGATTTCGTCCGATCCGCGATCCGTCGAGATCGCTCGAACCGTCGTGATGCTCGCGCACAACCTCGGCCTGAACGCTTTAGCCGAAGGCATAGAAACCGAGCTGCAACTGAAGACGCTTCAGGCGCTGGGTTGCGATCTCGGTCAGGGCTTCTGGTACTCTCGGGCGGTAGCTCCCGAAATTGCGCGGCACCTGATCGGCCAGTGCTTGCCGCTGCGCAGCGAGGCGGTAGCCGTCTAATGTGGCCGACGTTATTCCCACCCAGAACGATCCTCTGCCTTACCGGCTTGCGCGGGGAGCGCCGTGTGGGTTACCTTCGGCCGAGTTCTGCGAGCGATCCGCCCGGCATTGGGAACGATCGGGCCAAGCAAGAGAGGTTGGTTGCGCCGGAACCGAGCGAGATCGAGCTCCGCTCGACGATTGGAGCCCGCCCATGAAAAACAATGGCGTACGCCCGGCGCGCAACGGCCACGCGCAGATCCCCCAATCGCTCGACCACGAGCATCAGGTCATCCAAAGCCTGAGGGATTACGCGATTTTCGCGCTCACCCTCGATGGAAACATCGCCAGTTGGAATGCCGGCGCGGAACGCACGTTTGGGTATGCGCCCGCCGAAGCCCTGGGACGCCCCTATTCCCTGCTTTTCACCGCCGAAGACATCGCGAAGGGTCAGCCCGAATCCGAGCTGCAAACGGCATTGACCCTGGGCAAAGACTCGCTCGAAGGCTGGCTTCTTCGTAAGGACGGTAGCCGCTTCTGGTGTACGGACACCATTCAGTTGCTGCACGATGAAAACGGTGGCGTGAGCGGCTTCAGCAAGCTGGTTCGTGACTCAACCGCCCGCCACGATGTAGAAGAACATCTGCGCGATAGTGAGGAGCGTCTGCGCCTGCTGATCGAGGGCGTCACCGATTACGCGATCTTCTCACTCGATACCAGCGGCCGGATCCTGTTCTGGAATTCTGGTGCCGAACATCTCTACGGCTACCCCGAAGCGGAAGTCGTCGGAAAGCATTTTTCGCTCATCTACACGCCCGAAGCGGTCGCTCGCGGTATTCCAACTGCCGAGATCGCCATCGCGGCAAAAAACGGGCATGCTCAGGACGAGGGCTGGCATCAGCGCCGGAACGGCGCCATGTTTTACGCCAGCGGCCAAATGACGCGGTTGAGACCCGATGCGGACGGGAGCCCACGCGGTTTCGTAAAAATCGCTCAAGACATCACCGCGCGCAATCGAGCCGAGCAGACGATCCGGCGGCAAGCCTTCCACGACGAGCTGACGCAGCTTCCGAACCGCGCGTTCTTTAGCGATTGCCTACGCAGATCCATCGCTCGGGCGAAGCGGCATACGGAGAGCCGCTTCGCCGTGATTTTCATCGACCTCGACCGGTTCAAGAACATCAACGACAGCCTCGGTCACGTCCTGGCCGACGACTTGCTCGTGCACGTGGCGCGCCTGCTCGAACGCTGCGTCCGGCCCGAGGACGTCGTAGCGCGTTTAGGGGGCGACGAGTTTACGATTCTGCTTCCCGAGATTCGCGAAGTAGCCGAAGCCATGCGCATCGCCGCTCGCGTGCACGCAGCGCTCCAGCATCCGATCTTTCTCGAAGCATTCGAAATCTATACCACGGCCAGCATCGGCATCGCCATCGGTTCGTCCCTGTACGACAAGCCCGAAGAGATCTTGCGCGATGCCGATACGGCGATGTACGAAGCGAAGGCGCGTGGGCGTTCGCGGCACGTCTTGTTCGACTCGGAGATGCACGCTCGCGCAGTTCGCCTACTCGATCTCCAAATGGATCTGCGGCGCGCGATTTCGCGGCAAGAGCTTTTCATAAACTATCAACCGATCGTGTCGCTCCGGCACGGCCGGACGCTCGGCTTCGAAGCCCTCGTTCGCTGGTATCACCCGTCGCGCGGCGTTCTGCCCCCGGCTGAATTCATCGCCGAAGCCGAGAACATCGGCCTCATCATACAGATCGATCGCTGGGTACTTCGCGAAGCGTGCCGGCAGCTTCGAGAGTGGCAGGTGCTGTCCGGCGATCCTGCGTTGACCGTGAGCGTCAACCTTTCGAGCAAGCAGTTCGCGAGCGAAGACCTCGTCGAGGAGATTCAAGACGTGCTGCGGCGCAACGACTTAGCGCCGGGGAACCTCAAGCTGGAAATTACCGAAACGGTGTTCATGGAGCACTTCGACACGACGGCGGCGACGCTCGCTAAACTCGGCAAGCTGGGAGTCCAGCTCTATATCGACGATTTCGGAACGGGGTACTCGTCGCTCAGTTACTTGACGCGCTTCCCGTTGAAACTTCTCAAAGTGGATCGTTCCTTCGTGAGTAAGATTTCATCGGATCCGCGCAGCGCCGAGATTGCGCGGACGATCGTGACGCTCGCACACAACCTGGGCCTCAAAGCCTTGGCTGAGGGAATCGAGACCGACGAGCAGCTGGCGACGCTTCGAGCCCTCGGCTGCGAATTCGGTCAAGGCTACTTCTTCTCGCCACCGGTCGACCCCGGCGAGGCGACCGGCTTCATCGGCCGGAGCTGGCAATTCGATACGGAAACCTGGCTGCGGCCGGCCGTTCGAGCCTCGCGCGAGCGGCGCATGTCAGGCGGGACGAGTCTGCTGCTCGGCCATAGTGCGGGCACGGCCGCTACGTGAGCGCGCCGAACGGCGCGCCTGGGGATGCACCCGCTCGTTCGGGCGAAGAAGAGACCGGCTTTCAGTTCCTGGCGGAGAACAGCGCCGATATCATTTGTCGCGTAGGACCGGACGCGATCTTACGCTACGTGTCCCCTTCGTCGGTCCGCGTTCTCGGCTGGACGCCCAAGGAGCTGGTAGGGACCGGCCCGGAGCTGATCGTGCTGGCCGAAGACATTCCAAAAATCGCTGCTAACAGGGAGCGAGGTGTTGCGGGAGGTGGAGACGGCCACCCTGTGACCATTCGCATGCGAAAGAAGGATGGGTTCCTCGCCTGGATGGAGGTCAGTACGCGCATCGTGCGCGATCCTAGCACGGGAGCGCACAAAGAAACCATACTCGTCATGCGGGACATCACGGAGCGCAAGGTATTGGAGGAGCGGCTCCTGGGTTTAGCGCTGACCGACAGCCTGACGGGGCTCGCAAATCGTCGCGCCTTCGACGAAGCCTTGGAGCGGGAATGGCTTCGCACCTTGAGAGACGGCTCGCAGGTCTCGCTGCTCTTGCTCGATTTGGACCATTTCAAAGAGTTCAACGATCGCTACGGTCATCAGGTCGGAGATGATTGTCTGCGCATCGTTGCGAGCGCCATACTTCGCATCGTGCGCGCTACGGACGTGGTAGCTCGCTACGGCGGGGAGGAGATCGCGATCATTCTTCCGTCTTCCGACATCGCCGGAGCGCTCCAATCGGCCGAAAAGGTGCGCGTCGCCATCGACGCGCTAAGGCTGCCCCACGAGGACAACCTGCCCGGCGGACGCTGGCTCACCGCGAGCATCGGTGTAGCCACCGCCGTCGCTCGCGATGGTGGAACCATGAGGATGCCCGAGAGCTTGCTGCTCGCAGCCGATAACGCGCTGTACAAAGCAAAAAACGGGGGCCGAAATCGCATCGCGACCGCCCTACTCGTGGCCTCGAGGCAGGGCTAACTTTCCGTCTTGCTTTGGCCGGCAGGCTGGCAGAGTTCCGTCAGCACGCCGCCCGTGCTCTTCGGGTGCAGGAACGCAATCGTATTGCCGTGGGCGCCGCGGCGCGGCGCCTCATCGATCAAACGCACGCCCTGCGCCTTCAGGCGTGCGAGTTCTCCGTGAATGTCGCCGACGCGGTACGCGACGTGGTGCATCTTGCTCGACGCCTCGCCGCGGAACTTCGCTATCGGTGAACCCTCGTCGAGCGGCCGGAGCAGCTCGATGATCGAATCTCCGGTCGCGATGCCGACCGCCTCGACACCCTGGTCGGCCACAATTTCCCGATAGGCCTGGGTAAACCCGAGCGTCTGCGTGTAGAGCGCGATCGTGGCCTCGAGGTCCGCGACGACCAGCGCAACGTGGTCGATCGTCCAGCCGTTTGCGAGCACCGTCAGGCGATCGCCTCAGCTACGTGCATGCCGAAGACAGCCCGCAGCGCATCGCAGATCTCCCCGAGCGTCGCACCCGCGTCGACGGCCTCGAGAAAGCGAGGCATGAGGTTGCCGGTCCCTTCCGCCGCCGAGCGCACCTCCGCCAGGCGAGCTTGCACGGCCGCGGGGTCACGCTCCGCACGGTAGGCCCGCAGGCGTTCGACCTGCTCGCGCTCGATGATCGGATCGATACGTTGCAACGCCATCAACGGCTCGGCGCCCGGTTCGGTAAAGGCGTTGACTCCGACGACGACCGAGTCGCCGCGTTCGATCTCTTGTTGCGCGCGATAGGCGGACTCGGCAATCCGCGCCTGCATCCAGCCGGCGCCGATCGCTTCGACGCTTCCGCCGAGTGCATCGACCTCAGCAATCAACGCGGCCGCGCGCTGGTGGAGCGCAGCGGTCAGCGACTCGACATAGTAGGAACCGGCCAACGGGTCGACGACGTCGGCCGCGCCGCTCTCGTAGGCGATGATCTGCTGCGTTCGCAGTGCGAGGCGTGCCGACTCGGCCGTCGGCAGAGCGAGCGCCTCGTCCTTGCCGTTGGTATGAAGGGACTGGGTCCCGCCGAGCACCGCGGCCAGCGCCTGCAGCGTGACCCGCACGACGTTGTTGTCGGGTTCTTGGGCCGTCAGCGTCGAGCCGCCGGTCTGAGTGTGGAAGCGCAGCATCTGCGAGCGCGGATCGCTCGAACCGAATTCGTCGCGTACGATCTGCGCCCAGAGCGAGCGCGCCGCCCGGAACTTTGCGACCTCTTCGAAAAAATCGTTGTGCGCGTTCCAGAAGAACGAGATGCGCGGGGCGACCGAATCGATCGCCAAGCCCGCGTCGCGGGCTGCTCGCAGGTACGCCTTGGCGTTGGAGAGGGTGAAGGCGATCTCTTCGACCGCGGTCGAGCCGGCTTCGCGAATGTGGTAGCCGGAGATCGAGATCGTGTTCCACTGCGGCACTTCCGCCGCGCAGTACGCCATCACGTCGGTGACCAGCCGCATCGACGGCTTGGGCGGAAAGATGTAGGTGCCGCGCGCGACGTATTCTTTGAGCACGTCGTTTTGGATGGTCCCGCCCAGCTTCGCGAACGGAGTGCCGCGCCGGCGCGCAACGGCCAGCACCATCGCGAGCAGAATCGAGGCTGGCGAGTTGATCGTCATCGAAACGGTCACGCTGTCGAGTGGTATCCTCTCGAACAGGGTCTCCAGGTCGCGGACGTGATCGATCGCGACCCCAACCTTCCCGACCTCGCCGCGCGCGGGCACCGCGTCTGAATCGTAGCCCAGCTGCGTCGGCAGATCGAACGCGACCGAGAGTCCGGTCGTGCCGCGCTCGAGCAGATAGCGGTAGCGCGCGTTGGATTCGGCGGCGGTGGCGAAGCCGGCGTACTGGCGCATCGTCCAAAGCCGCGCGCGGTAGCCATCCGCGCGGATGCCCCGCAAGAACGGAAAAACGCCGGGCGGGGCGTCGCCCAGGATGCGCCGGGCGGCAGAGCCGTCGCTTTCCCCGTAGGACGTTTCGAGCGGTATGCCGCTGGCGGTCTGCGTTCGCGCTCGTTCGCGCTCGCGTCGCCCGTTGGTGGCCATCCTGCGACCATTCTTGTCCCTGCCGCGCAAGCCCCTCGGCGACAGGCAAGCGGCGTTCGAGAGCGTACTGTGGGGTGTGCCGCAGCACCACCGCGCCTCCCCCTGGGGCGGTATCGACATCGCCTTTCCGGCCCGGCCGCAAAGCTCGCCTTCGATGCGCCGCGCGCTGCGCGAATTCTTGGCGCCTTTGCGGCTCGACCCGGAGCGCCTCGAAGACGTCGTGCTGGCGGCCGGCGAAGCGATCGCAAACGCGATCGAGCACGCCTATCGCGGCGGCAGGGGCACGGTCCGGCTGCGCGCGTTCGCCACGCCGACGCACCTGATCGTGGAAGTCTCCGATCGTGGCAGCTGGAGGCTCGGCGGCGAAGCCGAGCGCGGCCACGGGCTCGGCCTCATGCGCGCGCTGGTCGACCGCGTTGCGGTCGAAAGCACGCACGAGGGCACGAAGGTCCGGCTCGAACTCGCGCTTTAGCAGCTGAGCTTGTCACGACGTGCTGCGCAACATCGTTGCAAGCAGCATGAACGAGCTGAGTCAAGTTTCCGTCGACGTCGCTACGGTTCGCGCGTGGTCCTGGGCGATCGGCTGGGCGTGCGTTGCAGCGCTGCTCTACGCCGGCCGCCGCAAAGGATCGTGGCTGCGCTATTCGCGCACGAGTGTCGCTCTCGCACTCGCCGTGCTCGCGCTCGCGGCGATCTTGCCGGCGGGACTAGGCCGCGTTCAACCCGGCGCACGCGGCGTCGTGCTGCGCTTCGGCGCGCCGACGGGCCGCGTGGCCGGCGAGGGCCTGTACTACGTCGTGCCGTTTGCCGAACGCGTGGTCCAGGTCAACACGCAGGTCAACACCGTGCGCTTCGACCGCGCGCAAGCGCTCACGCACGACCTGGAACCGGTCTACGCCGATCTGGCCGTCAGCTTTCACGTCCAGCCCGAACACGTCATCGACATCTACACGCTGCTGCGCAACAACTACGCGCAGCGAATCGTCAACCCGGCCGTTCAAGACGCTTGGAAGGCTACCGCCGCCGGCTACACCTCGAGCGACCTGATCGCGCGTCGCAGCGCCGTGGAGACCGACTTCGCGGACGCCATCCGCACGCGTCTAGCCAAGTTCGGCTTGGGTCTCGATGCGCTCGCGACCACTCGCTTCAACTTCAGCTACACCTATTCGCAGGCGGCACAAGCCAAGGTCGCCTCGGTTCAGCGTACGCTCGAAGCCGAGCAAGAGCTGCAGCGCATCCGGTTTGAATCGCAGCAGAGCGTCATTCGAGCCAAGAGTGAAGTGCAAGCGCTCAAATTGCAACGCAGCATTCCGCTCGCGCAGCTGATCCGGATGCGCGAGATCGAGCTGCAACGCCGTGCGATCGAGAAGTGGGACGGCCACCTTCCGACGACGACCGGTAGCTTGCCGTTCCTCGGCCCGACGCTCCAGCCGCGCCCGGATTGAGGGGTAGTAGGAACTGACCGGAAGGCGCGGTAAGCAGCCGGTCAGCGGCTCGGGCCGCGATGGAAAGGTTCAGCTTTCGCGATGGAGACGTTGAACGGGTACCGGACCGAAGAAGCCGACGCCGAACGCGATGGTGAGGCGATTGCACCGCTGCTCGACGCCTATCGCGTTTTTTACGGCGAGCCGCCGGATCTCGAAGCGGCTCGGACCTTCATCCGTCAACGCTTCGCAAAGCGCGACACCCAGTTTTTCGTCGCGCGAGCGAACGACGGGGGACTGCTGGGGTTCGCGCACCTCCTGCTGTCGATCGATACGCTCAGCCTACGCCCGATCGGAATTCTGGAAGACATTTACGTCTTGGAAGCAGCTCGGGGTCAAGGCATCGGCGGGGCGCTGCTCGACGCGGCCGCGGCGTACGCCCGCGCGCACTCACTCGCGCGATTGACGCTCTCGACCGCGCATCAGAATCGCACCGCCCAGCGCCTCTATCTCGCCAAAGGCTACGTACCCGATCAGCGCTTCCGCTCGTTCAACCTCTTTCTCGGCCAGACGATCCCGGCAGCGCAAATCCCGCCCTCAGCCTGAGGGCAACTCTGCCGCGGCGAGCAGTTCGTCGAGCGAGCGCCATTTGCGCCGGCTGCGCGAGGGGCCGGCCCGCGCAAGTTCGGAGGCGTCGATGCGCCGCCAGGCCGGATAGTCGACCGGCGACGTTGCGCGCGCTTGCAGCAGTTCTCGCAAGGCGGCGGTACCGGGCTTCTCGCCGCGGTCGCACTCCGCCACAATCTTCTTGGCCAACTCCTGCGCTTCGGCGCGATTGGCCGGGATCGTGCCGGAGGGTCCGCGTTTCGCCCAACCGACGCAGTACAACCCGTCTTCGATGCGCCCGTCCGTATTGCGCAGCGAGCCGCCCTCGGTCGCGAGCCCCCCGCCGTGCGTTTCATAGCCGATGCACGTTACCGCCAGCTGCGCCGGCAAATGGAGCCGGCGGCCGTCGGCGGCCGCGAACCGCACGCCTTCGAGGCCCGTGTCGCCCTCGAACGCGATCGGCGTCCAGCCGAAGTAAAACACGATCTCTATGCGCTCGCCGTCGTAGGTTCGCCGGCAGATCGTGCGCAGCGACTCCGCCGCCTTGCCCGCAAGGCCGTCGAGATCGCCCGGGCTCGCCAGTAACGGTCGCGCGCGCCGCAGCTGGCCGAGTTCGCCGAGTTCCAGTTCGCTGAACTTCATATGCCGAGCGGCCCGGCGGCCCACGATGCAGATGCGCCGTACGCCGGACCCCGCGATGGTGCTCGCGACGTCCGGATCGAGATCGGAGCCCGCAAATTCCGCTTCGGATTTCGCTAGAACGCGCGCGACGTCGAGCGCGACATTGCCGTTGCCGATGACGACCGCCGACTCGACGGGCCGCAGATCGAGATCCGCGTGGTCGGGATGGTGGTTGTACCAGCCGACGAAGCGGCCCGAGGTCAAGACGCCGCTAAGCTGCTCGCCGCGAATGTCGAGACGCCGATCGAGCGCAGCGCCCGTCGCGATGACGACGGCGTCGTACGATCTGCGCAACTCGTCGAGCGTCGCGTGGCGGCCCAGCTCCACCCCGCCAAAATACGCGACCTCGGGCTTCGCAAGGACGCGATCGAGAAGCCTAGCGACGGCCTTCGTCGATTGATGATCGGGCGCAACGCCGAAGCGGACGAGCCCAAACGGGGTCGGCAAACGATCGATGATGTCGACGCGGCAATCGTCTGCCGCCCGCAGCAGCGCTTCGGCGAGGTAGCAGCCAGCCGGCCCGCTGCCGACGATGACGACGTGCCGCATCGCGCGAGCTGCTACGCCAGCCGCACGTACTCGTATGGCACGGGCAGACTGTTTACGCCGCGGTCCGGCGGCGCGATCCAGGCGGCCATCTTGCCGGGCTCGGTCACCGGCTTCATGAGGCTGTGGACGAACAGGCGATCGCTCTCGGTCGGCAGCCACTCGGCGCTCCGCGCGTCGAACTCCGCCTGCGATATCGGCTTCCCTTCGGGCGTCGTCGCGACATTCGCCCAGCTTCCGATCGAGCGGCGGAATCGCGTGCTCGGGAGCGTCAGCTGCGACGAAAAGCCGGCCTTCGCGATGACCCGGTTCCAGCGCGTCAATCCGATCTCGCAGTCCCTCACGTACGATTGCCGCGTCACTTCGTTCATCGCGTTGCGCATCGGCACGCGCTCGGTCGTGACGCCGTCCCCTTCGCCCGGCACGCTCAGCTCGTAGGTTTGGGAGGCGGCGCTGTGATCGTCGTACTGCGCCTCGTCGGGGCGTCCTTTGATGCCGCTTGCGAAATAGGCGGCGGCGTTCGAAGATACCTCGGATCCGAACAGATCGAGCGACGAACTGAACCAGAAGTTGAGGTATTTTTGCATCGTGGGGAGATCGATCGCGCCGGCCCGGCGCACCAGCTCCGGATCGTCGGAACCGAGTTCCTTCATCACTTCGAGGCTGCGTTTGACGACGCGCCCGAGCCCCGTCTCGCCGACGAACATATGATGCGCTTCCTCGGTCAACATGAATTGACAGGTGCGCGCGAGTGGGTCGAAGCTCGATTCGGCGAGCGATTTGAGCTGGAACTTGCCGTCGCGATCGGTGAAGTAGGTGAACATGAAGAAGCTCAGCCAGTCCGAAATCGGCTCGTTGAACGTACCCAGAATGCGCGGGTTGTCGACGCTTCCCGAATGACGCTGCAGCAGTTGCTCCGCCTCTTCACGGCCGTCGCGCCCGAAGTAGCCGTGCAACAAGTAGACCATCGCCCAGAGGTGCCGGCCCTCTTCGACATTGACCTGAAAGAGATTGCGCAGGTCGTAGAGCGAGGGCGCGGTGTGCCCGAGCATTCGTTGCTGTTCGACCGAGGCGGGCTCGGTGTCGCCCTGGGTCACGATCAGCCGGCGCAAGACCGAACGATGCTCGCCGGGCACCTGTTGCCAAAGATCCCGGCCGAACTCTTCGCCAAAACCGATGCGGCGTTCCGGGTTTGGATCGGCCAGAAAAATGCCCCAGCGGTAGTCCGGCATGTTGACGTAGCCGTACGTCGCCCAGCCCTTCGCATCGACGGAGGTCGCCGTGCGCAGGTAGACGTCGGAGTTTTGAAAGTCGGTCGGCCCCATGCCCTGCCACCAATCCAAAAACGCCGGCTGCCATTGTTCGAGTGCCCGCTGCAGCGTGCGGTTCGAACCGAGATCGACGTTATTGGGGATACGTTCCTGATAATTGATCGACACTGCCGCTATACTCTCTTCCAATCGAAATCCGGCTTCGAGCCGGTGCCAAAGAGTTTGAGTGCGCCGCGCTCGCCGGTGGAGCTGGGCCGGATGAAGACCCAGTTTTGCCAAGCCGACAGGCGACCGAACACCTTAGTTTCCAGCGTCTCCCCGCCGGGGAAGCGCAGGCTCGCCTCCATGCCGGTCAGCGCATCCGGCGAAAGGCTCGCGCGCTCCTCGACCGCAAGCCGGACCTCGTCGTCCCAGTCGAGTTCGTCCGGCGCGAACGTGATCAGCCCAAGTTCGAGGGCGCGGCTCGCATCGAGTGCTTGGCCGACGCTCTCTTCGAGGCTCGCGACGGCGTCCGGCGTTCCGAAGAAACGCGTCTCTAAGCGCGTCTTACCGTTCACCATCGGGAACAGTCCGAAATTGGTCGCGTCGAGCCCAATGTGCGGCGCGTCCGGTTCGCCCCCAAGCGCCAGCATATAGCTGCGGTCGGCGGCCAGCGCGAGTTCGAGGAACGGACCGGCGAAGCACGACCCGCGGTCGATCAGCGCGTACATGCTGCGCGACGATACGTCGAGGCGCCCGAGCGTGCGGCGCAGCAATCCGATCGTCTCGCGCACGAGCCAATGCTCGCGCAGTGCGGCGAGCCGTTCACTCGCTGCAAGCAGCGCTTGGGCGTCGCCTTCCGAGCGCAGGAGCAGCAGCCCGAGTTCGGGCTCGTTGGTGCGTAGCATCAGGATTGCGTCGTCGAGTTGACGCGCGAAGGCCAGCGGCCACCAGGCATCTCCGGCGCTCAGGATCTCATCGATCGTGTGCGGCTGCGTCCCCCGCGGCGCGCGCACGGTCAGGGTCGCCGTGCGTGCGGCCCGGTCGAAGGCGACGTCGACGTGCGAATAGTGGAGGCCGCTCGAGTCGAAGGTGCACTCGAGCGGACCGAGCCGGATGCCGCGAGCGTCGGGAGAGCGGGTCGAGCCCGCGGCCAGCGCCGCGCAGCGCTCCTTCACGAGAGCCGCAAATTTCGCCGGCGGCGCGACGTAGTCGACCAGGCCCCATTCTTTCGCGCGTCCCGCGCGAACGCCGTCCGCGTTGGTGCAGAAGACGTCGGCCAAATCGCGGCGCACCTTGCGCTTGTCGACCAGACGCGTCAGTCCACCGGTGCCGGGGAGCACGCCCAGCAGCGGAACCTCCGGCAAACTCACGTTCGAAGAACGGTCGTCGACCATCACGATTTCGTCGCAAGCGAGTGCGATTTCGTAGCCGCCGCCGGCGGTTGCGCCGTTGAGCGCGGCCACGAATCTCAGCCCGTCGTGCCGGCTCGAATCCTCCATGCCGTTGCGCGTCTCGTTGGTGAACTTGCAGAAGTTCACTTTCCACGCGTGCGAGGACAAGCCGAGCATGTAGATGTTCGCGCCGGCACAGAACATCCGGTCTTTGCCGCTCGTGATGACGACGGTCGCGACCGACGGGTGTTCGAAGCGAATGCGCTGCAGCGCGTCGTAGAACTCGATGTCGACGCCCAGATCGTACGAATTGAGCTTGAGCTTGTAGCCCGGCTGCAGGCCGGCGTCCTCATTGACGTCGAGGGTCAGGGTCGCGATCGCGCCGTCGACGGAAAGCCGCCAGTGGCGATAGCGCTCCGGCGCCGTGCCAAAGGTGACGAGCGGGTCGAGCAGCGGGCCGGCCGGGCGATCGGTCAGAATCAAAGCCGCCTCCAAGCGTTCGTCGGTTGATGCATAATACTGCAGTTACCAGTTCAATGCAAGCATTATGATGCAGTTTCCAGGGAGCCGCCCGGTACGAGCTTGGTCAACTCGGCCAGCGCGGAGTCGACCGATTGGCGGCTGGTGTCGAGGCTGGCGTCGGCGCGGCTGTAGAGGGCTTGCCGGCCGGCCAGAATGCGCTCGAGGTCGGCCATCGCCTCGCGGTTCCCCTCCATCGGCCGCATGTCGCCTTGCGCGACCACGCGATCCATGTGGTCGCCGGGCGCGGCACGCAACCAGACCGTGTAGCAGGTGCCAAGCAGCTGTTCGAACGTTTCGGGTTCGGAGACGATGCTGCCGCCCGTCGCGAGCACGAAGCGTTCGGATCTCGCCAGGACCCGCTCGAGCGCTTCCCGCTCGAGCCGCCGAAAGCCGGGCTGTCCGTAGAGTTCGAAGATGACTTGGAGCGAAAGCCCCGCGGCGGTTTCGATCTCGCGATCCAACTCGATGAACGGAACCTCGAGGCGCCTCGCCAGCAGCGCTCCGAGGGTGGTTTTTCCGGCACCGCGCAGGCCGACCAGGGCGATGCGCGCCCGGCGGAAGGCTCGCTCGCGGTCGGCCAGGTGCTTCGACAGCAGCTCGTATGCTTCGTTCAACTGTTCGGGCTGCAAGCGCCGCAGCAGCGCTTCGGCGTGCTGCAGCGCGGCCGGCGGATCGGGCTCGTCCCGAATCAAAGCTGCGGCCGTTACCCCGAGCGCGGTCGCGACTTGCCGCAGCAGCAGCACCGAAAAATTCCCGCGCCCCGACTCGAGTTCGGCCAGGTGACGCTCGGACACGTGCGAATCGCGCGCCAGGAGCTTGCGGGTCATGCCGCGCCGGGCACGCGCCTCTTTCACGCGCTCCCCGATGCGCCGCAGAAAATCGCCCTCGGGGCCGCCTGGTTCCGGCATATCGAGCCTGACTATACCACGGGAGGCCGAGGAGATGCAGTATATCGCCCACAAGAAACGGAGATATAATGCCCGTGCGAAAAATTGCAATTTTGGTCGGTACGATGACGGGCACGGCCGAACTCGTCGCACAGGAGGTTGAAACGACCCTGACGGCTGCCGGCCACGAGGTATCGGTCGAGCTGATGGACGCCCTCGACGCCTCGGTGTTCGACGAAGCCGCAGTATTCTTGATCTGCACCTCGACCTACGGCAGCGGCGATGTGCCCGACAACGCACAGGCGCTGCTCGGCGATCTGGAGACGAAGCGCCCGGACCTTTCCGGGGTCAGCTACGGCTTGATCTCGCTCGGCGACCGGACTTACAGTGCCACGTTCTGCTTCGGCGGCTTGAAGTTCGACAGCGTGCTCCGGGAGCTGGGGGCCAAGCGCTTGGGTGAGCCGCTGTTACACGATGCTGCGGCCGGTACGTTGCCGGAAGACGTCGCCGCCGCCTGGTCGCTCGAATGGATCGATGCCGGCGACGAGGGCGTGCTCAACTCGTCCCCGCTTTCGCGGTTGTAAGGTCCACGATGAGAACGTCGCTGCCGGGCCGTTCGGCGTAAAGCGTTTGCACGGACGCCGCGCGCAGTTCGAGCGAGCGGCGCTGGTTGATCGAGCCCTTATCGGTAATTTCACCGGCGTCGCGCTGCGGCGGCTCGAGGAGGATCAGCGCGCGCGTGACTTTTGTGGAACTTGCGGGCGCGTTCGAGTTATGACGAGCGATGGCGGCCGCAACGAAGCCGCGGACGCTTGGCTGCCGAGCGATTTCCGCGTGCTCGGCCTGCGGCGTGCCGGCGAATTTTGCGGCATGGGCGCGACTGACGAAAATGAGTGCGGCGAGCTCGTTGCGATCGTGGCCCGCAATCACGACGTCCTCGACGAGGGGCGCCCCGTGTTCGAGCAACGAGAGGCGCAGCGCGCCGACATTCACCCAGGTACCGGAACTCAGCTTGAAGTTCTCTGCCAGCCTGCCCCCGAAAAGGATGCCGCGCGACGGGTCGGCACCGTCTTTGAGTTCGGCGGCATCTCCGGTTTTGTAGAAACCCTCAGCATCGAAGGCCTCCCCCGTCGCAGCCGGGTTGCGCCAATATCCGGGCGTTACATTCGGACCGCGAACCCGAATTTCGGCCCGGCCGTCGGCCGGTGCGAACTTGATTTCGACGCCCGGCGCCGGGGTGCCGATCGTGTCGACGTCCGGCTCCGGGGCGCCCCATGCGGTCGTTGCAAGCGGCGCCGTCTCGGTCGTTCCCCACGAAGAGGTAATGCGCACGCTGCCGGTGCCGTAGGCTTGCGCTAACGCAATCAGGTCACGCCGAATGGTGTCCGGCAGGCTCGCCCCGGCATTGCAGATAACGCGCAGCTTCGAGAAGAAGGCGGCCGCGAAACCCGGCTCGGAGTGCAGGGCCTCGACGAGCAGCACGAATCCGCGCGGGACCGAGAAGAACACGGTCGGGGGAAATGCGCCCAGATTACGCAGCGTCGCCGCGAAAGGCCCGGGCGCCGGGCGACCGTCGTCGATATACAGCGTGCCGCCGTTGTGCAAGATGATGCCGAAATTGTGACTGCCGCCGAAGCAATGGCTCCAGGGTAGCCAGTCGACGGCGACCGGGCGGGAAGCCGCGATTTCGGGCCAGACCATCGCCAGCATCGCTTGGTTCGAGCAGAGCATCCGATTCGTCGTTACGACACCTTTGGGCGAGCCGGTGGAACCGGACGTAAACATGATCTTGGCGATCGTGTCCGCCTTCACGCGAGCGAACGCGTCATCGGAAACCGCGCCGTCACCTGCGAGTTCGGCCAGATCGGTGATGACGCGGGCTTTCGCGCGCGCCGCCGTGATGCGAGCCGCAGTTTCGGCGGAACCGGCGAAGAACACGCTCGCTCCCAGCGTTGCGAGCATCTCGCGCAGGCGAGCCGGACCTGCCTCGGGCGCGACATAGCCGACCGAGATCGGCGCGAAGGGTATTCCCACGTACATTGCGGCTAGGGCCACCAGTGCATGGTCGATGCTGTTGTCGGCGATCACACCGAGCGGCGACTCCGGCGATGCGCCCGAATTCAGCAGCCCGGCTCCGATCGAGCGCGCGCGGTCGTGCGCATCGCGGTAGGTCAGGTGCTGCCAACCGTCGGCCTGGCGCTCGGCCAGAAACGTCGCATCGGGCCGGCGCTGCGCCCACGCGACAAGGTCCGCACAGACCGTCTCGGGATACGCGCCCAGTCGCTGCTCGGCGGCGATCACCCGCGAGCCGTCGTCCGCGGTTCGAACCGTGAAGTTGCTGCTCATCAAATCTCCCGCGCGTCGATCGAAGCGATGAAGCTCGTCATCGCGTCGAGTGTCGCTTCTACCTGGTCCCGGTGCGGCGAGTGGCCGGAGCGCTCGACGATCGCAATCCGCGCGTCGGTCCGCGAGGCGATCGCTTCCAGTTGAGCCAGCGTTCCGTACTCGTCTTCCCGGCCTTGCACGAGCAGAATCGGCGCGTCGATCGTCTCCAGATACGACTCGATGTTCCAGGACCGGAACCGGGGATCGAGCCAAATATCGTTCCAGCCGCGAAAGGTGCGGGCCGGGTTGTCGTGATAGCGGCCGAGTTTGGCTCCCAGATCCGTCGTGTCGAACGCTACTCTCGCGCCGGCGATGCTCGCGACGGTCAGGTCTTCGACGAACACGTGCGGTGCCTCCAGGATCAGCGCCGTAACCGCGCCCGGATGCGTGCCGGCAAAAATCAACGCGATCGAACCGCCGTCGCTGTGTCCCAAGAGAATCGGCCGCGACAGCCCGAGTTCGTCCAGCAAGGCGGGCAGTACGCGCTGCGCCTCGCGATGCATGTAGTCGACCTCGCGGGGAGCCGCGAGGGGTTCGGAGCGACCGTGCCCATAGCGCGAGTAAGCGATGACGTCGTGCCCGCAGCGCTGCGCGACTTTTTGCGGGAAGTCTTTCCAGAGCGCGACCGAACCGAGGCCTTCGTGCAGCATTACGATCGGCGGCTCGACGGCCCGGCCCGGCACCCGCCAGTGCGCGATCTCGAGCCGGCGCCCATCGATGACGCGGTCGAGCGAGGTCGCCTCCCCCGTCACGGCTGCGGCCCGATCGCGGTTGGTTCGTCCATCGCGAGCACGACTTGGCGGAGTTTGAAGCGTTGAATTTTTCCGGTCGCGGTCTTGGGCAGATCGGAAACGAATTCGAACCAGCGCGGGTACTTGTACGGCGCGAGCAAGCTCTTGACGTGCAGCTTCAGCGCGCCGCGAAGTTCGTCTCCCGGCTCGAAGCCGTCCCTGAGCACGACGAACGCGATCGGCTTGGTCAGCTTGTCCTCGTCTTCGCGGCCCACGACGGCACATTCCAGCACGGCGTCGTGGGCGAAGAGCGCGGACTCGACCTCGATCGGCGAGACGTACATGCCGCTGACCTTCAGCATGTCGTCGCTGCGGCCGGAGTATGTGAAGTAGCCGTCCTGGTCGACGACGTACTTGTCGCCGGTGTTCGTCCACGGGCCGACAAACGTGTTGCGGCTGCGCAGGCGCTGATTCCAGTAGAAGAGCGCGCTCGTCGGACCCGCGACCTGCAACTCGCCCGGTACGCCGCAAGCGACCGGTTCGCCGTCGTCTCCGAGGACGCGCAGTTCGTAGCCGGGGACGGGCTTGCCGGTCGTACCATACCGAACGTCGCCGGGGCGATTGGTAAGGAAGATGTGCAGCATCTCCGTCGAGCCGATGCCGTCGAGGATGTCGAGGCCGAAGTGACGGCTCCAGCGTTTACCGATCTCGGCGGGCAATGCTTCGCCGGCCGAAACGCAACGCCGGAGGCGCAGGGTGGTTGCGGCCGGGAGGTCGGGCGAGGCCAGCATCGATGCGTACAGCGTCGGAACACCGTAGAAGAGTGTCGGTTGATGCGCGCGCAGCCGTGCGAACACGGAGGCCGGCGTCGGCCGCTCTGCCATCAGCACGCTCGTGCCGCCCGACCAGAGCGGAAACGTCAGACCGTTGCCGAGCCCATAAGCGAAAAACAGCTTGGCAGCGGAGAAGCTGATATCCCCAGGACCGGGGCCGAGGGTCGGGCCGGCGTAAAGCTTCGCAGTCTCCACCAGACTCGAATGCACGTGCACGGTGCCCTTCGGCGCGCCCGTCGAACCGGACGAGTACAGCCAAAAGCACATGTCGTCCGCCGTCGTCGGCGCGGCCTCGAGCGAACTGTCCCCGCGCTCCAGCAGCGCGGAGAGGGAATGATACTCGCCGGCCGCGCCCTGCGAGACGATCACGTGATCGAGCTGGGGCGGCCGCTCGGCGAGAATCGGCGCGAACACCTCGAGCAACTGGGCCGCCACGACGAGCGCTCGCGGGCGCGCATCGGCAATCATGTACCGGTAGTCCGCCGTGGTTAGCAAGGTGTTGACGGCGATCGGGACGATGCCGGCTTTGATGCTGCCCAGAAACGCGGTCGGGAAGTCGATCGTGTCGTGGAGGCAGAGCAGCAGCCGCTGTTCCGGCTCGAGACCAAGTGCGGCAAGCCCGTTGCCGAAGCGATTGACCCGCTCCGCTAGCGCCGCGTAGGTATACGAGCCGGCATCGTCGATGAAGGCCGTGCTCGGGCCGCGGCCCGCCGCGAGGTTGCGCTCGATCAAGTCGTGGGCTGCGTTATAGCGCTGCGGACTGCTCATAAGCGAGGGCTCCTCACGATCGCGTTCCACGGTCCCGGCGACGCTGGCCGGTAGCGCGGCTGCTTCGCCTCCGCACTCAGTACAGGGCCCCGGTGTCGGGATCGACGGCGATCTCTACGAGCACCGGTGCCGGCTCTCGCAGGGCCTGCGACAAGACTTCCGCAACCTCCCGCGCGCGGTCGGCGCGTATGCTCTTGCAGCCGAACGCCGTGGCGAGCGAGACAAAATCGATTCCCGGCAGCTCGATCCCGGGAACGTTGCTGGTCTGCATGACCTTATTGAAGGACTTCAACGCGCCGTAGCCGGCATTGTTGAGCACGACGATGGTGAGCGGCAGTTCGTGCCTGACCGCTGTCCAAAGCGCCTGGATCGAATACATCGCCGAGCCGTCGCCGACCAGGCAGACGACGCGGCGCCGCTCTGCCAAGGCCACGCCGACGGCTGCCGGCAACCCGTAACCCAGACCCCCGCTAGCCATCGTGTAGAAACCGCCGCTGCGACGGATCGGCAAGAAGCGCTGCATTGCCGGACGATGCGACGGCGCTTCCTCGACGACGATCGCGTCGGGTGCGATCGCCTGCGAGATCACCTGCATGACGAACTCGATCGGCGCCGGGTCGCGCGCGGTCACGACCGGGGCCGCCGGCCGCGGCGCCGGACGCGAGCGCGTGCTAGGCGGAAGCAATTCGAGCAATGCCCGAAGCGACGGCTTCATCGTGCCCAGGATCGTCGTCGTGCCGGGCGCTCGCGCTGCGGCGGCGGCGTCGTCGACGATCTGGTAGATCGAAGCACCGGATCGAAAGATGCCGGCGTCGCCGGGAACGTGGAACGTGAAGACGGGCGCGCCGATGACGACGACGAGATCGTTCTCCCCCAACAGCTGCGAGAGCCGCTCGGGGATCGCCGGCAGAAATCCCGCGAACAGCGGATGATCCTGTGGGAAGCTCGCGCGGCTCGACGCCGGTGCTTCCCAGACCGGGGCGTTCGCCCGCTCCGCGAGTTGCACGGCAAGCTCGAACGCCCCCTCGCGGTCGACCGCCGCCCCAAACACCAGCGCTGGTTTGCGGCTGCGCACGAGCGACTCGACCAGCTCGGCGAGCGGCGCCGGATCGGGCGCGAAATCCCGTGCAACCTTGCGTGGCGTGACCGGGAGCGTCAGCCTCGCCCAGTCGTCGGACGGGATCGACACGAAGGTGGGACCGCTCGGCCGCTGCATCGCCATGTAGTACGCCTGCGCGATCGCCACCGGCACGTCCTCGGCACGCGCGGGTTCAGCCGCCCATTTTACGTAGGGTTGGGGAAATTCCGTCGCGCGGTCGGCGCCCAGAAACGGACCCAGCGCGAGCAAACTTCGCGCCTGCTGACCCGCCGTAATGACCAGCGGCGTTTGATTGCGGTAGGCCGTGAAAATGTTGCCGAGCGCATTGCCCAGACCCGCCGCCGAATGCAGGTTCACGAATGCGGCGCGGCCCGTCGCCTGCGCATAGCCGTCGGCCATCCCGACCACCGAGGCCTCCTGCAGCCCCAGCACGTAGCGAATGTCTTGCGGCCAATCGTCGAGGAACCCGAGTTCCGTCGAGCCGGGATTCCCAAACACCGTCGTCATGTCGAACGCGCGCAGCAACTCCAACGTCGCTTCCCGAACGCTGACGAGTTCGCTACCTGTGGCCACGCCGTTCCCGCTAGTGCGCGATCGTAAATTTTCCTCCGTCGACCTTGGTGAGCACGGCAGAGTCTTGGGCCAGCCCGTTGTGATCGAGCGCTGAAATGTGGAACAGGCCCGACGCGCCAAGGTACGTCGTGTGCTCGAGCGCGTCACGCAGCGCGTCCGCCTGCGCGTTGCCGGCTTTCTGGAGCGCCGTTTTCAACAAGTAGATGCTGTCGTAGCCGAAGCCGCCGAAGATGCTGACCGGGGCGTCCTTCGGGTAGAGCTGATCGAAGGCGTCGATGTAGTGCCGCAGCAGACGCGCTTGCGGATCGTCGGGCGGGAGTTGATCGGCAACGTTGATCTTGAGGCTTGCGATGTAGGCTCCGTTCAGCGCATCGCCCGCCTGCTGGAGGAAGACCCCCGTTGCCGCACCGTCCGAATAGTACAGCGGATACGGGAGCGCAAGCTCGCGGTATCCCTTGATGATCGTGTTGGCCGAAGGCAGCGTCGTCCAGACGACGACCGCGGTCGGGTTTGCGGCCTTGATGTGGGTGAGTTGCGTCGTAGCGTCGGTCGCCGTCGAGGCGATCGCCTCGGCGTCGATGACCTCGATGCCCGCGCTCTTGCCGGCATCCTCGAAATGGGTCAGCCCGGTCTTGCCGTAGTCATCGTCACGATAGATCACCGCGACCTTGAGCAGATTCTGCCGCTTCAAGGCAGACTGAATCAGCCGGGCCATGTGAATGTCGGTGATCGGCACTTTGAAGATCCACTTGTGATCGGAAACCGGCTCGATGATTTGGGCGCTCGACCCGAGCGAGATCAGGGGCACGCCGGCGGCGGTCGCGATCGGCGAGACGGCGAGCGAGGTTTGCGTAAGCGACGGTCCGACGATCGCGACGACTTTTTGATCGAGTAAGCTCCGCACCGCGTTGACGGCCGTCGTCGGATTCGACTCGTCGTCGATGATCGTGACCTTCAAGGGATGGCCCCCGACGCCGCCGGCCTTGTTGATCTCATCGACCGCGAGCTGGATGCTGTCGGCCTCCGGACGTCCGAGCGAGGCGCCGGGGCCGCTCTCCGAGAGGATGGCACCGATCGAGTACGGCTCGCCTGCAGCGAGCACGCGTGACGGCGATAGGCATGGTGCGACGAGCAGCGTTGCTAGGGCGAGCGTTCCAATGCGTTTCAAATCATTCTCCTTCATGTGTGCGACGATCAAGCTGGTTCTCCGAGCGACGTGCGGCGCGCGCTGCGCGCAAGCTCGTCGGAACTCGCGGTCCCGACGACGCGGCCGCGTTCCATTAGGTAGGCGCGGCGGCAAATCTTGGCCGCGAGGCGCAGGTTCTGCTCGACCAGCAGCAGCGCGACCCCGCGTTCGGCCAGCCGCGCGAGCGCTCCGAATATCTCGGCCCGCAGCTTCGGTGCCAGCCCGAGGCTGGGCTCGTCGAGCAGCAACAACTCGGGCCGCGCCATCAGCGCCCGGCCGATGGCGACCATCTGCTGCTCGCCGCCGGAGAGCGAGCCGGCGGGCTTGGCGCGATAACGCACGAGGCCCGGGAAGAGTTCGAACACCGCCTCGACGTCGGCGGCGAGTTCGGCCCGGCCCGGCCGGCGGGCAAAGGCGCCGACTTCGAGATTCTCAAGGACGCTCAGCGGCCCGAAGACTTGGCGCCGTTCGGGCACCAGTGCGATGCGCCGGCTTGCCAAGCGCTCGGGCGCCGTGCCGGCGGTCTCGACACCGTCCACCCGAACGCTGCCGGCGAACGGCGGAACCAAGCCGGTGATCGATCCGACCAGGGTCGACTTTCCCGCGCCGTTGGGTCCGATGAGTGCCACCGTTTCGCCGCGCCGGACGTTGAGCGTGACGTCCCATAGCACGCGCACGCGGCCACGCATCGTAGAGACGTCGTCGACTTCGAGAAAGGCCGCAGCCTGCGCGTTCACGCGAACTCGTCTCCCAAGTACGCGTCGACGACGAGCGGGTTCGCGACCACCTCCGCCCGCGATCCTTCGGCAATCTTCTTGCCGTGATCGAGCACGACGATGCGGTCCGCGATCGCGAGCAATTCGTCGACCGCATGCTCGACGAGCAGCACCGTGACGCCCGCCGTACGCGCCGCGCGGACTTCCTCGAGTACCTGCGCGGCCTCGCCCTGGTCGAGGCCAGAGAGCGGCTCGTCGAGCAAGAGCGCGCGTGGTTCGAGCGCGCGCGCGCGCGCGATTTCGAGCAGGCGCTCTTCGCCGAACGAGAGCGACTCGGTCGCGCGATCCGCAAGCGGCGCGAGCCTGGTGCCGGCGATGAGTGCATCGGCGCGCGCGAGCGTGTCTTCGTCCGCTTTGCGCCGCGCCGGGAAACCGGCTCCGCTCGGCAACAAACTGCGCCCGAGCGTGGCCGGATACGAGCCGCGCGCGGCCCGAGCTTGCAGCGCCACCGCGATGCTCTCGCGCACGCTCAGGCCCCAAAACATCACCGGCGTTTGAAAGGTGCGGGTGAGCCCGAGCGTCGCGATGCGATTGGGCGAAAGCCCGGTCACCGGTGTGCCGCCGAATCGCACGCTCCCGCTCGTCGGTGACTGCACTCCGCTGATCACGTTGAACAGCGTCGTCTTGCCCGCGCCGTTTGGACCCATGATGCCGAGCACCTCACCGCTTTGCGCACAGAACGACACGTCGTCGAGCGCGGCGACGCCGCCGAAGCGCATCCCGACGCCCTCGACCGCAAGCAATGTCCCCGCCTGCGCCGTCACGCGCGCCGCACCGCGCGGCCGAACAATCCTTGCGGCCGAGCCACGAGCACGAGGATCAAGAGGATGAAACCGGCGCCTTGTTCCCAGCCGGTCGAGATGAGGCCGCCGGAGACTTTCTCGAGGATACCGAGCAAGAAGCCGCCTGCGAGCGCCCCCGGCAAGCTGTCGAGCCCTCCCAGCACGGCCGCGACGAAACCCCCAAGCCCTAGGGACAGCCCCATGTCGTAGCTCGCCGTGGTGATCGGCGCGATGACGACGCCGCCGAGCCCACCAATTGCCGCCGCCGCGACAAAGCTCCAGAACCCGAACGCGTCGAGCGGAATTCCAAAACTCCGCGCGACCGGCGGGTTCGCGACCGCCGCGCGCAGCGCCGTTCCGAGCCGGGTGTGCAACAGGAACAGGTAGAGGCCGCCGAACACGAGCGCATCGGCCGCCAGCACCCATGGCGTCTGCGGAGAGAGCACGCCCCCGAAGATCACGACCGCCGTGCCGCTCGAAAACGCGGGCACGCTCTGGGGATTGGTTCCCCACACGTAGAGCGCTGCGCCGCGAATGGCAACCGACAGCCCGAGCGTGATGAAGATCAGGGTTACGCTGTTCGCATTGCGCGCGGGGCGAATCGCAAGCACGTAGGAGAACCCGCCGACGAGCGCCGACACCAGCACCGCGAGCGCGGCCGCCGCGACCAGCGGTACGTTTGCGGCCCCCAGCGTTGCCACCGTCATCGCGCCGACCATGGCGAATTCGCCTTGCGCGAAGTTGATCAGGCCCCGCACCTGGTAGACCAGCACGAACCCGGCGGCCACCAGCGCATAGATCGCGCCCACTGCCACGCCGGCCAAGACGTACTGCCAGATCTCGCCGATCACGCGCGTCCCAGCGTCCGGAAGCGTCCCGCGATCCCCTGCGGGAGCAGGATCAGCATCGCGATCAGGATCGCGCCGAAGAAGAACGATTGAACGTCACCGCGCGCGCTCGGCAGCACGAGCGGCACGACGTACTGCAGCGCTTGTCCGAGCAGCACCACGAGCCCGGCGCCGACGACTGCACCCCAGAGACTGCGCAGACCGCCCAGCACCGACATCAAGACGAAATTGACCGACAGCAAGAACCCGAACGAGGTCGAGTCGATGTACGAGAAATAGCATGCGTACAGCCCGCCTGCGATGCCCGCGTAGGCCGCGCTCAGCACGAACGCCTCACGCTTCATTCGTTCGGGATCGACGCCGAGCGTCGCGGCGCCGAGTTCGCCCGACGAGATCGCGATCAGGGCGCGGCCGTAGCCGGAGCGCACCAGGTTGCCCGCAAACCACAAGCCCAGGGCGAGCACGGTCCAGCTGGCGATCGCGTATGCCCGGACGTCGAAATGCCACGCGCCGAAGGTCAAACCGGGAATATCCTTGAGGCCCGAGGATCCGCCGAAGTAGTCCAATTCGTTGAGCGCTACGCCCACTATGATTCCAAAAGCAAGCGTGGCCAGCGCTAGATAGGTTTCGCGCAGCCGCAGCGCTACGAAGCTCACCGCGTACGCCGCCCCGGCAGCCACCGCAGCCCCCGCCACCAGACCCAGCCACGCCGTCAGATGGGCGCGGAGGCCGAGCGTGGCGGTCGTATAGGCGCCGAGCGCGACGAAGGCGGCTTGACCGAGCGAGACCTGTCCCGCGTAGCCCATGAAGAGGTTGAGCCCGAGCGTGACGAGCGCATAGATCCCGATCAGCGCCAACAGACCGAGCGCGTACGGCGGAAGAAACCATGCGACCACAAACACCGTCGCGACAACGATCAAAGCGTCACGCATGCAAGCTGCCCCTCTTCATCATCCCATGTAGGGACGGCGGTCGCCGATTTCCTGTGCCGGCCGCAGCGGCGCCTGCAAACGCCTGCCGCGCACGTCGAGAGCTAGGCCACAAACGTCGTCTCGGCGATGATCTCCAGCGGCACGACCTCGAGCGTTCCACCGGCTGCGGCGGCCGACGCTTTCGTGTAGTGCTCGAAGAAGGCGCGCACTCCGAGTTCGTCGGGTGCTCGATCGTCGACGGCCGTGGCGAGGTGATAGTAGTCGCCACCGTCGCGCGCTTTCATGCAGCGATAGGAGATTCGACCGCTCAGCGCTGGATCGCTTTCCAACGCCGCGATGAACCGCGTGATTTCCTGGTGCCACTCGTCCGGCGAACCGTTCGTGAAGTGGTATTTGATCAAAAAGTGCTTCACGGCGTCGTGCCCTCTCTGGTTTTCCGTCGTTCCTTTCGCTCAGCGAAAAAATTGCCGGCCCTGCTCCCGTCATCGAGCCTGCGGCTCTGATCGAGATCGTGGGGCAGGCTCGCTTCCGGCTCTGCGGCCCGGCTCCATTCTTCGGCGAGGCCGTGCAGCGCCGGACCCCCAGGTATTCCGCCTTCGCGACCTTGAATTCACGTTCCATGCAATCCGGTAGCTCGCCGCGATCCGGCCTCCTAAGCACGATCCGATTCAAGTGAAGGTGCTGCCATGATTTCTACGTTATCGGCGCCCAATGCCGCGTCTCTGGTTGCGATCGACGTGCACGTTCACGCGCATCACGCCGAAACCGGGAACAGCGAAGCGGGCAGCGCGGCGGCGGCGTATTTCAAGTCGACCGACGTACCGCTCGATCTCGACGGGGTTGCGGAATACTACCGCGAGCGCCGGATGGCGTGCGTCGTGTTCAGCGTCGACGAAACGCTCTCCGGTCAGCCGCAGGTCGACAACGAGACGGTCCTCGCGGCCGCTCGGCGCAACCCCGACGTCTTGATCCCGTTTGCCAGCCTCGATCCGAACCGGGCGACTGCGCCGCAGGAGGCTCGGCGGCTGATCGAGACCGGAGTCGTCCGCGGCTTCAAATTGCATCCACCGCTGCAACAATTCTTTCCCAACGACCGCGCGGTCTATCCGTTCTACGAAGTCATCCAGGCGGCGCGGCTTCCGGTCGTGTTCCACACCGGCCACAGCGGTATCGGGACGGGCGTGCGCGGCGGCGGCGGGGTGCGTCTCAAATTTGGCCATCCGATGCCGATCGACGACGTCGCCGTCGACTTCCCCGATCTTCCGATCGTGATGGCCCATCCGTCGTTCCCCTGGCAGGACGAAGCGATCTCGATCTGCATGCACAAGCCGAACGTGTACATCGATCTCTCGGGCTGGTCGCCGAAGTATTTCCCGGCCAACCTCGTTCAGTACGCCAACACGCTGCTGCGTGACAAGGTCCTTTTCGGTTCGGACTATCCGCTGCTCTCGCCGGATCGTTGGCTCGAAGAGTTCGACAAGCTTCCGATCAAAGACGGCGTGCGCGAGCGGATTCTCAAAACGAATGCGGTCCGGCTTCTCGGCCTGTGAACCGGGAGCCGGCGACCGCGCGGGACGGCCAGGAGAGAGTACGCCGTCGCTGAAGCCTGGCCCCATAATAGGCGCCGGGTCTTGGCGCCCTTTCCGCCGGCTTCCTTAGGCCCACGAACGATAGAGTATAAAGGAACGCACGTACTACGATGATCGACTACGCCGAATGCGCCAAGCTTGGCGTCGCGACGATCTACGAAGCGGCGGGGAAGGAAGGTCTCATCGACGTTCCGCTCCATCAGCTCATCCCGCGCAGCCGCGCTGCCGGTCCGGCCCGCACGGTGCGTTGCGGACAAGACGATAACTTGATGGTCCACGCCGCAATCGAGCGCATCGAACCGGGCGACATTCTCGTCTTGACGATGCCCGAGCCGCGCCCGGTCGCGCTCATCGGCGACCTGCTCGCGACGCAGATCATCGCAGCGGGCGCGGCCGGCGTGCTCGTCGACGCGGCGGTGCGCGACGCCGAGGATCTCGCGACGATGGGACTACCGATCTGGGCACATTGGATCCGAGTGCGCGGCGCGGCGAAGAAGATCGTCGGCGACCTCGACCTTCCCGTAACGGTCGGCGGAACGATGATTGCGCCCGGGGATCTGGTCGTTCTCGATGCCGACGGCGCTTGTGCGATCGGCCAGGCGCGGGTGGCGGACGTTCTCGCCGCGGCCCGGCTGCGCGCGCAGAACGAGAGCAAGAACCGCGAGCGTTACGCGCGTGGCGAGCGCTCGTACGACATCAACGATTTGCGCAAGATCGTGACCGCGGGCGGGGCATGAGCCTGGCGGAGCCGCGCGCGCGGGCGCGCTCGCTGGGTCAAACGGCGATCCCGTGCACGCTCATGCGCGGCGGAACCTCGAAGGGTCCCTTTTTCCTGGCCGGGGATCTGCCGGCGGATACAGCGCTGCGCGACCGGATCTTGCTCGCGGCGATGGGCTCGCCGGATGCGCGCCAAATCGACGGCGTGGGCGGCGCCGATACGCTGACCAGCAAGGTTGCGATCGTCGGCCCTGCGACGCGGCCGGATGCCGACGTCGACTATCTCTTCCTGCAAGTCGTCGTCAACGAAGCCCGCGTCGATACCTCGCAAAACTGCGGCAACATGCTCGCCGGCGTGGGTCCGTTTGCCATCGAGCGCGGCTTGGTCGCCGCGGCCGATCCGGTCACGCCGGTGCGGATCCACATGTGCAACACCGCGACGGTCGCGGTCGCGCACGTGCAGACCCCGGGCGGCATCGTCACCTACGCCGGCGACGCGCGCATCGACGGCGTGCCCGGAACTGCGGCGCCGGTCCGGATCGATTTTCTCGATATCGCCGGCGGAAGTTGCGGCGCGCTGCTGCCGACCGGCAACGTGCGCGACGTCGTGGAAGGCATCGAGGCCACGCTGATCGACAACGGCATGCCCGTCGTCGTGATGCGGGCATCCGACTTCGGCCAGACCGGACATGAAACGCCGGCGGAGATGGAAAGCAACGCCGACCTTCGAGCCGCGGTCGAGCGCGTTCGGCTCGCCGCGGGCCACCTGATGCGCCTAGGCGACGTGGCGAAGAAGACGGTACCGAAAATGTGTCTGGTCGCGCCCGCGCAGAACGGCGGCGCGATCTCAACTCGCAATTTCATTCCGCACACGGTCCACAAGGCGATCGGCGTTTTCGGGGCCGTGAGCGTCGCGACGGCGTGCGCGCTGCCGGGTTCGATCGCGGCCGAAGTGGCCGGCGATTCCGGCTTGGGAACTCGCAGCTTCGAGATCGAACACCCGACCGGCTTCTTTACGGTCGAGATGGAGATCGTGGCGGGGCCGGCCGGCCCGCAGGTCGTAGGCTCGGCACTGCTGCGAACGGCGCGGGCGCTCATGACCGGCGACCTCCTCGTCCCAGGAAGTATTTGGAGCAACGAGGGCACGTGATCATCGATTGCCACGGACACTATACGACCGCGCCAAGCGAACTGCAGACGTTCCGCCAGGCCCAGCTGGCAGCGCTGGCGGATTCGACGTTGGGCGTTCCGGCGGCGCCGGAAATCAGCGACGACGACATTCGCGCCAGCCTCGAGGGCGCGCAGCTCAAATTGTCGCGCGAACGCGGAACCGATCTTACGATCTTCTCGCCGCGAGCATCGGCGATGGCGCACCACCAGGGTACCCTGCAGACGAGCATCGACTGGGCGCGCGCCTGCAACGATCTGATCGCCCGCGTTTGCGCGCTCTATCCAAAGAACTTCGTCGGCGTCGCGCAGCTTCCGCAGTCGCCGGGCGCCGATATGACGGCCAGCGTTCGCGAAATGGAGCGCTGCGTGAACGAGTTGGGTTTCGTCGGCGTGAACCTCAACCCCGACCCCTCCGGCGGCCACTGGAACTCGGCTCCGCTGAC
>Ga0302325_10000743_pt1 | contig 87325 bp, 79 predicted proteins | sample Palsa_T0_2_FD_201948 | JGI IMG/M metagenome (GOLD analysis project Ga0302325, IMG submission 201948) | Peat permafrost microbial communities from Stordalen Mire near Abisko, Sweden - Palsa_T0_2 | ecosystem: Environmental > Terrestrial > Soil > Palsa > Peat permafrost | place: Sweden: Abisko...
CGCTGGTGTTCATCACCGGCAGCTCGAAGCGCGCCATCGAGGATCATTTCGACACCAACCCTGAGCTCGAGAGTGTGCTGCAGCAGCAGGGCAAGCAAGAGCTGTTGGATGCCCTCAACCGCATCCTGCCGAGCTGGGCTTCTTGCGTGTACATACGTCAGCCCGCACCGCTCGGTCTCGGCCACGCCGTGCTGTGCGCACGGCCGGTGGTGGGCAACGCGCCGTTCATGGTGCATCTCGCCGACGACCTGATCGAGGCGCCCGTGCCGTGCCTGAAGCAAATGGCGCAGGTGCACGCGAAGTACGGCGGCAGCGTGCTCGGCGTGCAGAACGTGCCGAAGGGCGATACCGACAAGTACGGTATCGTGACCCTGGAGAAGCCCATGGTCGATCGCGTGGCCAGGATGATCCATATCGTCGAGAAGCCCAAGCCCGACAAGGCGCCGTCCACCCTCGCCGTGGTCGGGCGCTATCTGCTGTCGGGGTCCTTGTTCGAGGACCTGGCGAAAATCGGCAAGGGCGCGGGCGGCGAGATCCAGCTCACCGACGGCATCGCGCGGCTGATGCAGCGCGAGCCGGTGTACGCGTTCGAGTTCGAGGGCAAGCGCTACGATTGCGGCAACAAGCTCGGCTATCTGCAGGCGACCGTCGAGTTCGGCCTCAAGCATCCGAGCTTGGGCTCGGAGTTCGCGGCGTACCTGAAGGAGCTCGTACCTAAGCTGTAGGAGCGGCGGCCGCAGCACGGGGGCCGGCGACCGCAGCTCCAGGATAGCTAGCGGCTACGTTGCCTGAAGCCCTGCCGGCCGGCGTCCCGCTGCCGCGAGCCTTGCGAATGCCGCGCACCCGAGTGGCGGCTTGCGCCATGCGGGCGCGTATCGCGGCGCTCGCCGCTGCGCTGACCCGAGGTTTCGTGGCGGGGTGCCCCGGTCGGCGGCCGGGCCTCTGCCGAGATCTCGAACGCCGGCGTCGCGACCACCGGCACGCTGCGCTTCAACACACGCTCGATGTCCCTGAGCAAGCCCTGCTCGTCGGGTGAGACCAGCGATATCGCATGCCCGGAAGATCCCGCGCGGCCCGTGCGGCCGATGCGATGCACGTAGTCCTCCGGAACGTTGGGCAGCTCGTAGTTCACCACGTGCGGGAGCTCCTTGATGTCGAGACCGCGCGCCGCGACCTCGGTGGCAACGAGCGCGGTGACCTCTCCGCGCTTGAACATGTCGAGGGCTCGCACGCGCGCCGCCTGGCTCTTGTTGCCGTGGATCGCGGCGGCTTGAATACCGGCGCCCTCGAGCTGCTGAGTCAGACGATTCGCTCCGTGCTTGGTGCGCGTGAACACGAGCACTTGCGCCCAGCTTCCCTCGCGGATCAAGTGCGCGAGCAGATGGCGCTTGTGGTCCTTCTGTACGCGATAGGCGCGCTGCTCCACGAGCTCGATGGGTGCGTTGCGCGGGGCGACCTGGATGGACAGGGGATTGGCGAGCAGCCGTTCCGCGAGGCCGCGGATGTCGTCGGAGTAGGTGGCCGAGAACAGCAGGTTCTGCCGGCGCTGCGGCAACAGCTTGATGATGCGCTTGATGTCGTGAATGAAGCCCATGTCGAGCATGCGGTCGGCCTCGTCGAGCACCAGCACCTCGACGCGCGACAGATCTGCTGCACGCTGCTGCGCGAGATCGAGCAGCCGTCCGGGAGTCGCGACCAGGATGTCGCAGCCGCTGCGCAGCCCGCTGATCTGCGGATTGATGCCCACGCCGCCGAACACTTGCAGCACGCGCAGCGGCAGGTACTTGCCGTAATCGCGCACGCTCTGCGCGACCTGCGCCGCGAGCTCGCGGGTGGGCGCGAGCACGAGCGCACGCGGAGCGCGATGCCGCTCGGCGACGTCGGCGGCGAGCCGCTGCAGGATGGGCAGCACGAATCCCGCGGTCTTGCCCGTGCCGGTTTGTGCGCCCGCAAGCACGTCGCGGCCCGCGAGCACCGCCGGAATGGCCTGCAGCTGGATGGGGGAAGGTGTGTCGTAGCCCTTATCGGCAACAGCACGCAGCAATTCGGGCGTCAGCCCGAGATCTGAAAATGACATCGAATATCCTCAAGTTTGACTCGCACGGCGGAGCGCAAGGCATCCGGAGCGGTCAGCAGCGAGGAGAGAATCAGGTACGAGTGCGTCGAAGACGGACCGCGAGCCGAGGGCGGTACTGACCGTACACCGACCTTGATTTGGCTGCGCGCATGTTACAGGGTGCGCGCGTTGCCGTCCAGCTCAGGAGGCGTTCGCGAGGAACGGCTTGCTCACCATGCCCTCGAGGAGCAGCCCGGTGAGCTTCTCCGCCGGAACGGGCGGCGCGAAGTAAAAGCCCTGTCCTTCCGGGCAGTGCCGGTCCTTCAAGAACTGCAGCTGATCGCGCGTCTGGATGCCCTCGGCGACCACGCGCATGTTCAAGCTGCGGCCCATGTCGATCACGGCGCTCACGATGCTCGCGTCGTCCGAGTCGGTGGTCATGTCGCGCACGAACGATTGGTCGATCTTGAGCGCATCGATCGGGAAACGCTTCATGTAGCTCAAGCTCGAATAGCCCGTGCCGAAATCGTCGAGCGCGATGCGCACGCCGAGGGCCTTCAGGGCGCGCAGGATCTCGGCCGTCGATTTCCAGTCCTGCATCATGAAGGTCTCGGTGAGCTCGAGCTCGAGAAAGCGCGGCTCGAGGCGGGACTGCTCGAGGATCTGCTGCACGTTGGTGAGAAAGTCCTTGGCGCGAAGCTCGACCGCGGAGACATTGATGGCGATGGAGATGGGCGCGAGGCCGTCGTCCTGCCACGCGCGCGCCTGCTGGCACGCGGTGTCGAGGACCCAGCGTCCGATGGGCAGAATGAGGCCCGACTCCTCGGCCACCGGAATGAAGCGAGCGGGCAGCACCAAGCCGTGACGCGGGTGATGCCAGCGGATGAGCGCCTCGACGCCCACCACGGCACCGGTCTCGAGGTCTATCTTCGGCTGATAGTTGAGCACGAATTCGCGCCGCGCGACCGCCTGGCGCAGGTCGGTCTCGACCGACTGACGCTCGATGGCGTTGGCGTTCATCTCGGGCCGGAAGAACTGGTAGTTGTTGCGTCCGGTGTATTTCGCCTGATACATGGCGAAATCGGCGTTGCGCAGCAGGGTTTCCGCATCCGCCGCATCGCCGGGAAACGTGGCGATACCGATGCTCGCGGTGATGCGCAGGTCGTGTCCGGCGATACGATGAGGCGAGTCGAGCGCGACGATGATTTTCTCCGCGCAGAACGCCGCGTCGTGCGGATGCACGACGTCCGCAAGCAGCACGAGGAACTCGTCTCCGCCTTGACGGCTCACGGTATCGGAGCTGCGCACGCAGGTCTGCAGGCGCTCCGCCACCGATTTAAGTAGCTGATCGCCGATGGCGTGACCGAGCGAATCGTTGATGTGCTTGAAGCGATCGAGATCGATGTACAGCACGGCAACCGAGCTGCCGGCGCGGTGCGCCCGCATCATCGCCTGATCGAGCCGGTCGCTGAGCAGGGTGCGATTCGGCACGTCCGTCAGGCTGTCGTGCAGCGCGAGCCGCGCGAGCTTGTGGGACAGCTCGCGCGCGATCGTGACATCGTGCGCCACCATCACTGCGCCGATGACCCCGCCTTGCCGGTCGTGAATGGGCGCCGCCGAGGTCTCGATGGCAAGCTCGGCGCCGTCGCAGCGAATGAGCATGCAATCCTCGGCGAGACCCACGGTGCGGTTCTCGATGATGGCCCGCGCCGTGGGTGTCGCGATCGGACTGCGCGTCATGACGTCGATGAGCCGGAACACGTCGTCGACGGCGCGCCCCGAGGCTTGCGCCTGTGTCCAGCCGGTCATTCTCTCCGCGACGATGTTTAGGTACGTGACACGGCCCCAGAAGTTCGTGCTCACCACGGCATCGCCGATCGAGTTGAGCGTGACCTGCGCGCGCTCCTTCTCCTCGAACAGGGCGTCGGCGTTCTCCACGCGGGACTCCTCGCTCGATTGCAATGCGCGCTCCGCGGCCCGGCGATCGGCGACGTCGCGAAATACGATCACCGCCCCGGTGAACTGTCCGTCGCCGTCGCGAATGGGCGATGCAGAGCCCTCGATGGGCACGCGCACACCACCCGGGCTGAGCAGCGAGGTGTCCCCGATGAGATCGATCTTTGCGCCGCTCTGCCGCAGTGCCTCGAACAAGCTTTCGGGCCCCGGGCCCCCGTCCTCGCGCGTGATGCGCAGCACGCCGGCCAGAGGCTGTCCGAGGATGTCGGCAACGGAGCGGCCGATGATCTGCGCGGCCGCGGTGTTGAGATAGGTGACGCCGCCGGCGGAATCGACGACGATGACGGCGTCGGCGACGCCTGCAAGGGCCACCTCGTATTGATTTTCTCTCGGCTGTTGCAGTCCCGCGTCAGAGAGAGTTGCCACCGCTATGGATCCGGGCGCATAACTTTACCCATCGTACGCGTCCTCGCGAGGGGGCCGGAGGTGGTGAAATCCTAATCCGGCGTAGGAACCCGCTTATAGGGGATTCCCAGCTTTTCTCTGCGCCGCCGCGACAGAATTGCCTCAGTGTAGCCGTTCGGCTGGTCGCGGCCCTCGAAAATCAGCTCACAGGCGGCCTGAAAAGCGATGCTGTGCGCGAGGTCGGCGGTCATGGGGCGATAGGCGGGGTCGGCGGCGTTCTGACGATCGACCACTGCCGCCATGCGTTCGAGCGCCCGGCGCACCTCTCCGGCAGAACAAACGCGATGCAGCAGCCAGTTGGCGACGTGCTGGCTCGAGATCCGGAGCGTGGCGCGGTCCTCCATGAGCGCGACATTGTAAAAATCCGGCACTTTGGAGCAGCCGACGCCGAAATCGATCCAGCGCACCACGTAGCCGAGAATGCTCTGCGCGTTGTTGTTCAGCTCCTCCTCGATTTGCGCCGCCGACCACTCGGGGCGGCCGACGAGCGGCGGGGTGAGCAGCTCCTCGAGCGGCGCGGGCGGCCGCGAGGCCAGCTGACACTGCACCTCATCCACATCGACCTGGTGATAATGCAGGGCATGCAGGGTGGCCGCGGTGGGAGAGGGCACCCACGAGGTGTTCGCCCCGCCGAGCGGATGCGCGATTTTGTTTCGTAGCATGTCCGCCATGCGATCGGGCATGGCCCACATGCCCTTGCCGATCTGCGCGCGCCCGCGCAGGCCGCACGCCAGACCCACGCCGACGTTGCGCCGCTCGTAGGCGTCCAGCCAGACGCCCTTCTTGAGATCGCCCTTGCGCGGCACCGGAGCTGCTTGCATGGAGGTGTGGATCTCATCGCCCGTGCGATCGAGAAATCCTGTGTTGATGAACACCACGCGATCGCGTACCGCGCGAATACACGCGGCGAGGTTCACGCTGGTGCGCCGCTCCTCGTCCATGATGCCGATCTTGAGCGTGTTCTCGGGGAGCCCCAGCAGTGTCTCCACCTCGGCAAACAGCTCGCCGGCAAAGGCGGCTTCTTCGGGGCCGTGCATCTTGGGTTTTACGATGTACACCGAGCCCGTGCGCGAGTTGCGCCGCGCGCCCATTCCCCGCAGGTCGTGCAGGGCGATGAGCGAGGTGACGGCCGCGTCGATGAACGTTTCGGGGATCGGTGCGCCGTGCAGAGTGACGGCATCGCTCAACATATGGTGCCCGACGTTGCGCACCAGCATGAGGCTCCTACCCGGCAACACGAGCTCGGATCCCGCAGGGGTGCGATAGCGCCGATCGGGATTGATGTGCCGCGTGACGGCGGCGTGGCCCTTCTCGAAAGTCGCTTGCAGCGTTCCTTGCATGAGCCCCAGCCAGTTGCGATAGCCGAGTATTTTCTCCTCCATTCCCACGGTGGCCACCGAGTCCTCGAGGTCCTGGATGGTGGTGACGGCGGACTCGATCACGACGTCGCTCACGCCGGCAGGATCGTCGCGTCCGATGTGGTGCGCGCGGTCGATGTGCAGCTCGACGTGCAGCCCATGATGTTTCAGGAGGACGAGCGAGGGGGCCTCGGCGCTGCCCTGATAGCCCACCAGCGCCGCAGAGTCCAGAAGTGCGCTCTCGCCGTGCGCGAGCGCGACCAGCAACCCCTGCGTCGTGATCCGAAAACCCCGCGCCTCGTGGTAGCTCCCCTCGTGCAAGGCGAAATGATCGTCCAGGAAGTCGCGCACGAAGCCGATCACGCGCGTGCCGCGCTCGGGATCATAGCCCCCGGGGCCGCGCGGTCCCTCGATCACGTCCGTTCCGTAGAGCGCGTCGTAGAGGCTTCCCCAGCGGGCATTGGCGGCATTCAGGGCGTAACGCGCGTTGGTGACGGGAACAACCAATTGCGGGCCGGCGACCCGCGCGATTTCCGCATCCACGTCGGCGGTGCCGACGGCAAAGGCGTCCGGGTCCGCCTGCAGATAACCGATCTGCGCCAAGAACGCGCGATAGCTCGCCGGGTCGAACGATGCGCCGGGGTGGCGCTGGTGCCAGTCGTCGATCTGCGATTGCAGAGCGTCGCGACGCGCGAGCAGAGCGGCGTTACGCGGCGCCAAACGCGGCACGAGCGCGGCGAATCCGCGCCAGAATGCAGCGGGCTCCACCGCCGTGCCGGGAGCGGCTTCCTGCCGCACGAAATCGTGCAAGCGAGAATCGATTTCGATGTCTTCCACGCGCACCCGCCCGGTCATCTGTATCGCCTCGCTCACCGCCCATTGCCCCCATTCCGTACGGCGTCATTGCCGGGATCGATTGTAACGGACCCCCGCTCCGGGCGAGGCTGGTCCTTGGTGCATTGCTCGGCGACGGCGCCGCGAATGATCTCCGCGAGGCGCAGTGCCCCGGGTCCCGCGTAATCGCGGTCGGCGAACACAAGATAAAGATCCGCCCAGCGCTCGCCGCCTTCACGCAGCGGGAGCGGTACGAGGGAGCCGCTCGCGAGCTCGCTGCGGATGGTGTCCTCGGCAAACCAGGCGAAGCCCAGGCCCAGAGTGGCGGCGTGGATGGACGTGGCTTTCTGGCTCACGGTCCAGATCTGCTCGGCCCCGAGCCACGTGCCGCCGCGGCGCTGACTGCCGCTGTCGCGGATGACCAGATGCCGATACTTACGCAAGTCCTGCAGCGTGAGCTCGCGACCCAGACGATGCAGCGGGTGATCGGGGTGAGCGGCCGCGATGAAGCGCAGCGGCATCAAACGATCGCCGGCGAAGCCGGCCGGCACGGTCGAGCCGATGGCGAAATCCACGCGACGCTCGAGCAGGGATTCCTCCGTGCCGCTGAGCACCGTCTCGTAGAGCTCGATACGCGTATCCGGCCGCTCCTTCGCGAAGCGGCCGAGGCAGTCGAGCAGCAGCCAGGTGGGAAACACGATCTCGACCGCGAGGCGCAGCTCCGGCTCCCATCCGGCCGCCAAGCTTCCTGCAGCGGTTTCGAGTGCCCCGGCTTCTTCCAGCAGGGCCTTGGCGCGGCGATAAAGCACCTGCCCGGTCGCGGTCAGGTGCGCCTTGCGCCCGATGACCTCGAAGATTTTGACGCCGAGGAGTGATTCCATCTTTTGCACGGCGTAGGTCACCGCGGACTGGCTCTTGTGCAACGCAGTGGCCGCCTGGGCGTAGCCGCCCGAATCCACCACGGCAAGCAGCGAGCGCCATTGTTCCAGAGAAATGCGCGGATTCAGGGCCATATATCTGAGAAACTCATAGGTATGCGCTAATTATTCTACTTTTTTATCTATTTAATCAATATATAAAGGAGGTAGGAAATTTTAGGAGGATCCGATGACAACACTGCTACAGATCAAGGCGAGCATCAGCCACGACCAGGGCCAGTCGAGCCAGCTCGCGAACAGTTTCGTTGCCGCATACCGCAAAGCCCATCCCGACGCCAAAGTTCTGGTGCGCGAAGTCGCCTCGGCGGAGCCTGTACCGCACTTGAACGGGGAGCGTTTCGGCGCGTTCATCACCAAGCCCGAGGAGCGTACCGACGCGCAGCACGCGGTCGTCGCCTATTCTGATGCGCTGATCGATGAGCTGAAGCGAGCCGATATCGTCGTCATCGGTTTGCCCATGTACAACTTCGGCGTACCCTCACAGCTCAAGGCGTATTTCGATCACATTGCCCGCGCCGGGATGACGTTCAAGTACACGGCCACCGGGCCGGTGGGTCTGCTCACGGGCAAGAAGGTCTACGTGTTCGCAGCCCGGGGCGGTCTCTATGCGGGGTCGGCGCTCGACACCCAGACCGGTTACGTACGCGACTTTCTCGCTTTTCTCGGGATGACGGATGTGCAGTTCGTCTATGCCGAAGGTTTGGCAGTGAGCCCCGAAAGCCGCGAGGCGGGTCTCGCCAAGGCGGCCGCGGAGATCGCGGCGCTCGCGGCGTGACGCAGCACACTTCATTTCCAATGGAGAATTCAATGAGCACTCGTACCTTGGTACACATCATCGAGTCCATGCCCACTTCAGACGGTGCGGGCGTGAAGCTGCGCCGCAGCCTCGGCAGTCAGCGCGGCCTGCACGTCGATCCGTTCCTCATGCTCGATGAGTTTTATTCGGACAATCCCAAGGACTACATCGCCGGGTTTCCGGCGCACCCGCATCGCGGGTTCGAGACGGTGACCTACATGCTCGACGGGCACATGCGCCACGAGGACCACATGGGCAATCGCGGGGACTTGGGTCCCGGCGATGTGCAGTGGATGACGGCCGCCCATGGCATCATCCATTCGGAGATGCCGCAGCAGATCGAAGGTCGTATGCGCGGATTTCAGCTGTGGTTGAATCTGCCGTCGAGCGAAAAGATGAAGCTAGCGCGCTACCGCGACGTTCCCTCGAGCGAGATTCCCACTGTCGCGCTTGCGCGGGGAGGCGAGATCCGTGTGATCGCCGGCACGGTCGATGTCGATGGCCGCGCGGTGAGCGGGCCGATCAATGGCACCGGGGCGAAGGTCACTACCGATCCGTCGTACGTCGACGTACACCTTCCGGCCGGCACGGAGTTCACGCTGCCGATCGAGGCGAGCTACAACGCTTTTCTATACACCTACGAAGGCAGCGCCGAGATCGGTCCCATGGACGCTGCAAAGGTGCTTCCGCATCGTGCCGCGGGCGTGCTTTCCGCCGGCGAGCGCGTGCGCGTGCGCGCGGGCAGCACCGGCGTGCGGTTTCTACTCCTGGCGGCGAAGCCGCTGCGCGAGCCGGTGGTGCAGTACGGGCCCTTCGTCATGAATACGCGCGAGGAGATCGAGCAGGCGCTCGCGGATTATCGCGACGGACGGCTCGCGGCCGCATAACGGCTCGGTGCCGCGGGAGCATGGCGCCGCGGCAGGCTCGGCGCCGCGGGAGGCTCGGCGCCGCGGCTTAGGTGAGGCCGGTGAACGTGCTTGCGAGCAGCGCATGTACGCCGTTCCAGCAGATTTGCACGCCGATGCAGAGTAGGATGAAGGCGGTGAGACGCACCACCACGCCGGTTCCGGTGGGCCCGAGCTTGCGCAGGATGACTTCCGCATAGCGGTAGCAAAGATAAACGCCGAGGGCGACCAGCAGAATGCCTATCGTGTGGGCGAGGACGGTGATGAGCAGCGGGCGAAATCCCGCCGGTGGGTTGGCACCCAGGGTCAGCGCGACCGAGATCGATCCCGGTCCCACCGTGAGCGGCATGGTCATCGGATAAAACGCCTGCTGGCTCAGGTCCTCGGGGCTCGGCGCCGGCGCCGCGCTGCGATCGACCGCCGGCTGAGTATTGGGACTGTTGAGCAGCTGCCACCCGACGAGGCACACGACGATTCCGCCCGCGACCTGCACGCAGGGTATCGACAAGCCGAAAAAATCGAGCACATAGGCACCCGCCAATGTCGAGGCGATCAACAGCACGAAGCTGTTGATCGCAACCAATTTCGCCATCCGCGTTCGCTGTGCACTCGTGAGGCCGGTGGTCATGGCCAGATAGATGGGAGCCCCGCCCAGCGGGTCGACGATGGGCAAGAGCGCCCCCAGCGCCAGCCCGATGATCGAGCCGAAATGCAAGATAGCTTGAAGGATCGACGAGGTGTACATGACTCGAGACTCTGCGTAATCGGGGCAGAGCGAGTCTAACGTCAACGGCCCACAGGGCGTACTTCCCCGTATTGCGCGGGAAGTACGCCCCGAGGCAAGCATCAGCCCTGCGGGCCGACGGAGGCCGAGGCGGTTCCGCTGCCGGCGGCGGACACGCTGCGCTGTCCGGCGCTGGTGGTCTCGACGACACTGCCGTTCGTGGCAGCCGCGCTCGCAGGCTTGCCCGCGGCGCCCCGCGCCTGGGCCGACGAGCCTTGGCCCACGCCTTGGGCTGCACCGTTCACGTTTGCGGCGGTGTCGTTCACCTTGCCGCTGGCAATGCCCGTGGCCGCGGCGCTCGTATTGCCTGCGGTGCTCGCGGCGGTGGTGCTCTTATCCGCCGTTTTATGGCCGGTGCTGGCGGTCTCGTTGCTTGCGGTGCTCTTGGCCGCATTGACCTTGGAATCGGCTTTTTCGGCAGTGTTCTTCGCAGGATGCGAGTCCATCGAATGGAGCGAGCCCTCGAGAGTCCCCTGACCTGAGAGTCCACCGCCGAACCCTGCGCGTCCGCCGGCGAGCGACCCGCCGAGTCCGCCGCCTGCTCCACCGCCCAAGAGAGCGGCATGAGCGGTAGACGTCAGCGCCACGACCGTTGCGAGCGACACCGCTGAAATTATCTGCTTCGTCTTCATTTTCATGCTCCTGTTGGGCCGCAGGACATCTGCAACCTTCACCGAGTCATACGAACGAGACGATGTGTTTCTTCCCAACCTCTAGCGCTCTCCGACGAGGCCGAAGCCATATGTCAAGTCTCGGCCCGCGGAGCCCAGGTGAATCGCGCTCTTGGCGAGCGCATCGATCGCCGCATCGGCGGCGTGACGATCGGGCGCGCTCGAGAATGCGGCAAGCAAGGCAGCCACGGTGGGTGCCGCAAAGGAAGTGCCGCGCACGTCGGCATAGCCGTGCTCGAGGCTTGCCGCCTTGAGGTCGGCGCCCTGCGCCGCGAACATCACCTGCGGGCCACGCTCCGCTTCGATGAGCACGTGGCGATGGACATCGACTGCGGTGACGCCGACGACGTCGGGATAAGCCGCCGGATATAGTGGAGGAGCCGCAGGACCGTCGTTTCCCACGGCCGCGACGATCAGATGACCGCGTCCGATGAGCGCGCTCACCACGCGCTCGAGCAGTACGTTCTTGGGCCCGACGAGACTCACGTTGATGACTGGCACCGCTTGCTCGGACAGCCAGCCGAGCGCGGCCACGATCGCATCGACCGAGCCGCCCGTGGGGGAGCCGCAGTAGACGTCGGCGGCGAAGAGCTCGTTACCACCGTGCGCGATCAGGAGGGAGGCGACGGCGGTTCCGTGCGCCGCCGGAACTTGATGCGTCTTGCAGCCCCAGCTGTGAATGAGCGAATCGCGAAACGCGGGATGGGTTGGATCGATTCCCGTGTCGAGGAGACCCACGCGGATATGAGCGCCAGACGCGGCAGTCGGGCCGCGCGTAGAGGCGCCGGCGGACGCCGCCTCCGGCGAGTCGCCGGCCGTCGCGCCGACGCCCAGATAGATGTGGTTGTAGTCATAAAGACCCTGCGGGTCCGCCGCGCGCAAATCGCGCAACGCATTTCGAGCGGTCGATTTTTCGGGCGCCTCGAGCACGATGAGCCGGATGTTTGCCGCGGCGGTTTCTCGCACGACGAGGAAGCCGCCCGCACGCGCTCGCGCGAGGGCTGCCTCGCTCATCCCCACGGCGATGATCTCGCTGCGCACGATGGGCTCGCCGTTTGGGTCGGTCTCGATGAGGCGCCTATTATCCCGGACGAGGCGGCTGATTTGACGATGCCGCCATTCGTTCGCGGCATCGAGTGCGCGCGGCTGAGCCGCATCGAGGCTCTGGGACACGGGAGACAAAGGCGTCGTGGGTAAGGTCAACGGCGGCAGACGAATCTGGGCATGAGCCGAGCCACAGATAGCCGTCAGTGCCACCCCAGCCGTGAAGTTCGCGAATCGCATCACAAAGCCTCGCTCTCGGTACCCGCCGATGGTATTTGTTCATTGCTAGAATGATTGGAAGAACCATCACATCTCGAACGTCTACCTCTATGAATACGAACGGGACGCCCGAAAACGTCCGTGAGGAGCTCGCGGCGCTGCTGCCGCGCCTCCGCCGCTTCGCTCGCAACCTCACGCGCAATCCGCACGATGCGGACGACGTGGTGCAGATGGCGCTGGAGCGGGCGCTCGCGAAACTGGATCAATGGCGCCGAGATGCGCGGCTGGATAGCTGGATGTTCAAGATCGTGCGAAATGTGTGGATCGACGAACTTCGTTCGCGCGGAAGGCGGGGCAAGATCTTCACGGGCCCCGAAGCAGGCGAGAACGTCGGGGACTCTCCCCTCGACCGCGAGACCGATCTGCTGTCCGTGCAATCCGCCATGGCGCGGCTGCCCGAGGAGCAGCGCACGGCCGTGAGCCTGGTATTGGTAGAAGGCTTGCCCTATAAGGAGGCCGCCGAGGTCCTTGACGTACCCATCGGGACCCTGACGAGCCGCCTAGCTCGAGGACGAGAGGCGCTGCAAGCGATGCTGGCGCCGGGAGACGCCGGATGAGCATTGCAGACGAGACCCTCATGGCCTACGCAGATGGCGAGCTCGATGCATCCGCGCGCACCGCCGTCGAGGCGGCCATGCGAGCCGACCCCGAGATCGCACGCCGCATAGCCCAGTACCGCGAGCAGCAGGAGAAGGTGCGCGCCGCTTATGAGCCGGAGCTCGCGGAGCGGGTGCCCGATCGACTCCTCGCGGTGCTACGCGCTCGCGGCTCTGCAGGCCGGTCCCGGCGGCCTCAATCGGTCGGCTCGCGCTGGCGCTACGCGTTGGCAGCGAGCGTCGTGGTCGCGATCGGGCTCGCGATATTCGCCTGGCAGCGGCCGGTCTTGATGCAGGAGCGCGGCGGGGCACTGGTCGCGAGCGGCGAACTCGCAAACGGCCTTTCGGACAGCCTGTCAGGTGATCCGTCTGCGGGTGATGTACGGATCAGGGTGAGCTTTCTTGCCAAGAGCGGGGAGTATTGCCGAACCTTCACGCTCCGCGAAAGCGCGGGACTCGCCTGCCGCCGCGGCGACCGCTGGCTCATCCACGATCTGACGCAGCTAGCGGAGGCCGGCCAGCAACCGGACGCCGGTGCGTCGCAGAGCGGGGGTTATCGAACGGCATCGTCTCTGCTTCCGCCCGCGATTTTGTCGGCCGTGCAGGCGCAGATCGTTGGGGACCCGCTGGATCGCGCGGGCGAGCAGAGCGCGCGCGGCGCCGGGTGGCGGCCGCGGTAGTCAGGAGGCGGGCGACTCATCCCCCAGGGGCAAACCGCTCAAGCCGCCGGCCTTTGCGCGTTCGGTCTTGCCGAAGAGCCTCTTGAGGCGGTGCCACGCGCTGCGTAAAAGCACGAGCTTGGGCGAGAGCGGAACGTGGTTGATGGCGATCTTGCGAATGTACCGATCGACCGTCCATTCGGCGCTCGACCCCCGCTGAAACAGGACGGAGGTGCCGGCGGTGATGTTGGTCGAGAGACCCGTCGCGAGATCCTTGATGCGCGCGTCCCCTTCGATGATGTAGACGATCTCATCGACTGCGTAATGCCATACGAAGCGGCCGCGGGTGCATTGCCACTCGTGAACGTTGGCGCCCCGGTCGGAGGTCTCGAATATCGGACAGCCCCTGGCTTCCGGCGTCCCCTCGACGACCCAGTCCCTGTTGATGGGGGCCGCGTGCAGACTTCGCCGGCCTTGAGAAAAAATGACATGAGACATCGTGCTTTAACCCTTCGTTACCAACGACCTGTACAACCCGGGAGTGACCAGGGTGTGCAATTGTTAACATTTGACGGCAAGCAAGATCGGATACACGTCACGCTTTGCCCACCTCGAGCCCGCGCCTACCGTCAGGCGGTCGCGCACCGATTCGCAGCGTCGCCGATTGCGTCGAAAAAAGCGTTCGGTGAACACCACCTTTGCGTTGTGGGGGAATTCCCACGGTGCAAGGACGGGAGTTGCGAAGAAATGACAACTTATGTGCGATGTGCAGACGGGCGTGTGTAGACAATGTGAAGGTCCACAACGTGCCCCCATTGCACCCGTATAGTCTCGCAGCCGGCCGCCCAAGGCCGGTGCGATCTACAGGAGCTCAACGATGAATACGCTGAACAGAGTCGCCATCCGGACCATCCTATGGGCTGCGCTGTCGTGCGCGGCCGCTGCCGCTCTTGCGCAACCGCCCCAAGGCCAGCAGTCCCCGGGCGATCAGCCGGATCAGCAACCGCGCCACCACCACGGTCCGCCGCCCGAGGCGCTGGACGCTTGCAAGAGCGCAAGCAGCGGCCAGCAATGCAGCTTCACCTCGCCGCGCGGCGATCAGGTCAGCGGAACGTGCCTATCTCGCGAGGAGGGGAAGCCGCTTGCGTGCAGGCCGAGCCATCCGCCGGGGGCAGGGCAATAGCCGTCTCTCGTCAAGCGGCGGGAGGCGGCTGGCCCGGCGTGCACGGCATGGTCTCATCGATGCAGGCCCACGCCGGTGCCGACTCCGTCCAGATCGTCAGAGACGGGCGTGCGAGCTCGGGATCGTCCAGCGTTCCCGCCCGCAGAATCGTCAGATGTGGACGCGCGTCGGACGCACTCGTCAGCGGTGTGCCGCAACGCTCGCAGAACTGACGACGCATGCGGTTGCCGCTGTCGGCGATGCTCGTGTAGTCGCGCAGCGGCCCGGTCACCGAGACCGCCGCTGCGGGAAACACAACGTTGACTGTGGCGCTGCCGGCAGCGAAGTACTGACAGTCTCGACACCAGCAGATTCGGCAGGCAATCGGATCCGCCGCGACCGTGTAGCGCACGGCGCGGCATAAACATCCTCCGGTGATGGGCATCGGTACCGTCCTCCCGGAGGAAGCATGCCTGACCCGCTGCTGCTCTGTCTACCCGAGTCTATCGCGCCGCCATTCGGTGCGTATCCTGCCATCCGCCACCGAGGGCTCGGACGAGATCAACGCTCGCGCGCAGTTGCAGCGTATCGAGATTGAGAGCCTGGAGCTGTGCCTGGAGCAGAGCGGTCTGAGAAGTCACGACTGTCAGGTAATCAGCGGCGCCCTGCTTGTAGAGTGCCATCGATAGATCCAATGTGCGCTGCGCGGCGTCGACCGCGGCCTTTTCCTCGCGCGCAGCATCGTAATAATGATTCAGGCTCGCGAGGCTGTCCTCCACCTGCTGGAACGCCGCGACAACCACACCGCGATAGTTCGCCGCCGAGGCATCGAACTCGGCACGCGCCTGCGCGACCTGGGCCCGGCGCAGTCCACCGTCGAACACGGTCAGCAGCGCGTTCGGCCCGATCGCCCAGAAGGTGCTCGGCGCAGTGAGCCAGTTCGAGAACCCCGTGCTCTGAAAGCCGCCCTGTCCTCCCAGCGTGAGCGAGGGGAAATAGGCTGCGCGCGCGACGCCGATGTTTGCATTGGCCGCAATCATGCGACGCTGGGCACCGGCGATGTCCGGGCGGCGCTCGAGGAGGGTGGTCGTGAGGCCCGGGGGAATCTGCGGGAGCTCGATATCGACGATGGCGGGCGCGATGGAGAACGTCGAGGCCGAGACGCCGAGCAGGGCGGCGATCGCGTGCTCCATGAGGGCGCGCTGCGCGAGGATTTGCGCGGCCTCGGAGCGTGCGGCATCGAGCTGCGTCTGTGCCTGCGCCACATCGAGGCCCGCGGCGATGCCGGCGCCATGGCGCTGCTCGGTCAGGGTGAGCGCGTGATCGTAGGCCTTGACGGTGTCGCCAAGGATGGCATCCTCGCGATCGAGGCTGCGGAGCTGAACATAATCGTCGACCAGCTGGGCGAGCAGGGAAAGCCGCGCATTTTCCAGATCCGCCGCGGAGGCCTGTGCATTTGCCTCGCCCGCGAGCACCTGATTGCGGATTTGTCCCCAAAGGTCGAGCTCATAGCTCACGCTGCCGCCGACAACGTTGTCATCGTAATAGCGCGGGGTCGTGGGTCCGATGAGCGGCGCGTGCGCGGATTCACGGGCGCGCGACACGCCTGCGTTCAGGCCGAACGTCGGGAACAGTCCCGCGCGCGCCTGGTCGCCCAACGCCTTGGCCTGCGCGTAGTTGGCGAGCGCCGCGGCCAGAGTGGAGTTCCCGGCAATGAGGCGCTTCTGCAGGTCGTCGATTTCCGGGGTCCGGTACAGCATCCACCAGCTGTCGCGCGGCAGACGGTCGGCCGGCTGCGCCTGGGTCCAGGGCGCGAGCTCCTTGTAGGAGTCTCCGGCCGGGACGTCGGGCACCTTCAAGCGCGGCGCAAGCGAGCAGCCGCCGAGCGCGAGCGCGAGCGCGCAGCACCAGGGAAGGGATCTAGCCGTGATCATCGTGGGTCTTGGGACGGGTGTCCGCGCCGATCACGTGCACGGTATCGCCGCCGGCAATGCCGTCCGGCGGATTCTGAATGACCCGATCGTTCGCAGCGAGGCCGGAGGCGATCTCGACCACGGCGCCCAAGTCCCGCCCGATGGTGACGGGCTTCAACGCGACACGATTGTCTCCGCCGACGGTGGCGATCGACAGACCCTTGGCATCGAAGATCACCGCGCTCGAGGGCACGCTCAGCACGTTCAAGGGAGCTGCAACCTGCAGGCGGATGCTGGCATAGTCACCCGGCATCAGCTCGCCGGTGCCGTTGTCGACGATGATCTGCATGAGAGTCGTGCCGGTGCTCGGATTGACCGACTGCGCGGACGACTCGACCGTTCCGCTATAAGTCTTGCCGGGATGCTCGGGCACCGTGATGGTCGCCTTGGTGCCCGAAGGTACGCTCGGCACGTAGTTCTGCGGCACGTTGACATAGATGCGCAGCTTCTCCGTTTCCGAGACCACGAAGAGCTCGGCGCCCCCGGTCGCGCCGACGTTGATCAGCTGGCCGATATCCGTCTCGCGCGCGGTGACGATGCCGTCGAAGGGCGCAATCAGACGCTTGAACCCGGCTTCGGCGACCAGCCGCTCGACGTTTGCTTGCGCGGCCTTCACCTGCGCGACGTTGGCGTCCGCGGTGAAGGTGCGCTGATCGACGTCTTGCTTGGCGACGGCGTCCGTGCCGGAGAGCGATTGCCAGCGCTTGGCGGTGATGTCCGAGAGCCTCGCATTCGCTTGAGCGACGTTGAGGTCGGCGCGTGCCTGCATGAGCTGCTGGTCGAGATCCGGCGTGTCGATCTCGGCGAGCAACTCGCCCGCCTTGACCTTGCTGCCGATGTCGTGATTCCAGCTCTTCAAGTAGCCGGGCACGCGGGCGTAGATGGGGGCGCGGATATACGCTTCCAGGCGCCCGGGCAGTTCGAGCCCGGAGCGATTTTCCGCACTGCTCGGCACGATGACCGCAACGTTCGGCACGGCCTGCGCTTCGGTGAGATCGCGAATGCGCGAATTCTGCGCGGCCCGCGATACCATCCCGTAAATCAGGACCGCGACGATGAAGATCAAGAAGGAAACGCCGGCCACGCGCAGCCGGTGAGGATCCGGGCGGACCGTAGTTTGATCATGCGGGGACATTGGCTTCTCCCAAGTGAGCTTCCTGCTCCGGCAGAGCACGGTAGTTGCGGTGAATGATGCTGAACACGACGGGCACGAAGAACAGAGTCGAGACGGTCGCGAAAATCAGGCCGCCGATCACGGCGCGCCCCAGGGGCGCATTCTGTTCGCCGCCCTCGCCGAAGCCGAGTGCCATGGGCAGCATGCCGATCACCATGGCGAGCGCCGTCATGAGAACCGGCCGCAGACGCACGAAGCCGGCCTCGAGCGCAGCCTGCGTCGCATCGCCGAACTCGGTGAGCTTCTCGCGCGCAAAGCTGATCACGAGCACGCTGTTGGCCGTCGCCACGCCCATGCACATGATGGCGCCGGTCAAGGCCGGGACCGACAAGGTCGTATCGGTCGCAAACAGCATCCACACGATTCCGGCGAGCGCCGCCGGTAAGGCCGTGATGATGACGAACGGATCGGTCCACGACTGGAAATTGATCACGATGAGGAAATAGATGAGCACGACGGCGCCGAGCAGGCCGAACAACAGACCGGAATACGCGCTGTACATGGTCGCCGTCTGGCCCACCAGAGCGATGATCGAGCCTTTCGGCTTGTCCTTGTCGTTGCGCGCCATGATGTCGCGGATATCGGCAGAGACCGAGCCGAGATCGCGACCCTGGACGGTCGCGAAAATCTCCACCATGGAGGAGATGTCGTATTGCGAAACTACCGCATTGCCGTGCGAGCGATGGACGTCGGCGATGCCCCCGAGCACCGTGGTCGGCGCGCCCGTCGAGTTGATGGGTAGATTCTGCAGAGCAGAGAGGCTGTCGAGTTGATACTGAGGGGTCTGCAGAGCGATCGGATAAGTGACGCCGTTCTTCTCATTCAGCCAGTAGGTCGGCGCGACCTGGCTGGAGCTTGCGAGGTTGACGACCAGGCTGTTGGTCACGTCGGCCGCGGTCACGCCCGTGTACTGCGCGCGCGTGCGGTCGATGTTGACGTCGAGAGTGGGCAGCTGCGCCGATTGCTGGATGCGCGCGTCGGCCACGCCGGTCACATGACGGATCTGCCCCAGAAGCTTGTTGGCGTAGGCGAAATCCGCGTTGAGATCGTTGCCGCGCACCTGCAGATCGATCGGTGCCGGGGCGCCGAAGTTCAGGATCTGGCTGACGATGTCGGCCGGCAGGAAGGAGAAGGTGAGGCCCGGAAAGCGCCGCGGCAGCTCGTTGCGCAGGCGGCTGACGTATTCGGGAGTCGGCGCGTGCCCCTCGTTGAGCGATATCTGGATGTCCCCATCGGACTCGTTGATGGTGCCCGTATTGTTGTAGATCGTATTGATCGACGACAGGTAGGTGCCGATGTTATCGACGATGGCGCCGGTTTCTTTGGGCGGAATGATGCTGCGGATCGCCTTCTCCACATCGCCGAAGCGCGCGGCGGTCTCCTCGATGCGCATGCCCACCGGGGCGCGCACGTGCAGCAAGATCTGTCCGCCGTCCACCTGCGGAAAGAAGTTCCGCCCGAGGAAGGGCGCGAGCAGGAACGAGAGCAGGACGAACCCGAGGAAGCCGGAGACGAACACGCCGCGGTGCTGGATGGCGAGCTCGAGCAGACCGTGGTAACCGGCGCGCAGTCGGAAGAAGCCTGCCTCGAATCCGCGTTGCAAGCGCACGAGCGGGTTCCTGGACGGCGGCTCGCGGGTATGGTCCGCGACGTGTCCCGGGTGCGCGCGCAGCAGATATTTGGCCATCGTCGGCACGAGCGTCCGAGAGAGAAGGAAGGAGAACACCATCGCGAACATGACGCTCTCGGCCATGGGCACGAACAGAAACCGCGCCACCCCGCTCAGGAAGAACATCGGGACGAACACGATGCATATGCAGAGCAGGGACACGAACGCGGGCACGACGATCTGGGATGCACCGTCGAGGATCGCCTGCTCCACGCCCTTTCCCTGCTCGAGGTGGTAGTTGATGCTCTCGATCGTCACGGTGGCCTCGTCGACGAGGATACCGACCGCGAGCGCGAGACCGCCCAAGGTCATGATGTTGAGCGTCTCGCCGAGCGCCCAGAGCGTGCCGATGGCACCCAGGACCGAGAGCGGGATGGACGTGGTCACGATCAGGGTCGAGCGCCAGCTGCCGAGGAACAGGAGAATCATCAGACTCGTGAGCGCCGCGGCGATCACGCCCTCGCGGACCACACCCTGGATCGAGGCGCGCACGAACAGGGACTGATCGCCGATAGCCTTGATGTCGAGCTCATCCGGGAGCGAGGGCTTGATGACATCCAGCATCTTCTTGATGCCGCTGACGATGTCGAGCGTGGAGGTCGAGCCGTTCTTGAAGACGCTCAGCAGGACCGAGCGGCTGCCGTCGACGTGGACGACGTTGGTCTGCACCGCGCTGCCATTGCGCACGTGCGCCACATCGTGCATGTACACCATGGTCCCCCGCACGTTCTTGATGGGCAGGTCGGCGAGCTCGGAGATCTTGGAGGGGGCGCTGTTGAGGTTGATGGTGTACTCGTAGTCGCCGATTTTCTCGGTTCCGGCGGGAGTCAGGAGATTCTGAGCGGCGAGCGCATTGGCGACGTCCTGGCCGGTCAAGCCGAGCGACTGCATGGCGCCCGTATCGAGGTCATACATGATCTGCGGGGTCTTTCCGCCGAAGGGATATGGAATCCCGGCGCCTTGCACCGTGACCAGACGCGTACGCACGAAATTGATGCCGAGATCCGCAAGACTCTGCTCCGTGAGCCCTTTGCCCGAGAGCGCGAGCTGGATGATGGGCACCGTGGAGGCGCTGTAGTTCAAGATGAGCGGAGGCGTCTCGCCCGGCGGCATCTGCTTGAGGAGGGTCTGTGCGATGGCCGTAACCTGCGCGTTGGCGGTTGCGATGTTGGCCGTCGAATGGAAGTAGATCTTGACGATGCCGAACGTCGTGTACGAATTCGCTTCGATGTGCTCGATATCGTTTACCGTGGTCGTGAGCGCACGCTCGAACGGGGTAATGACGCGCCCCGCCATCTGATCGGGCGGCAACCCCTGGTACTGAAAGGCGACGCCGATGATGGGGATGTTGATGCTCGGAAAGATATCGACCGGCATGCGCAGCGCGGCGAGCGTACCGAGGACAAAAATCAGCAGGGCGGCGACAACGAACGTGTAGGGCCGGCTGAGAGCAATCCTGACTATAGCAAGCATGCGGAGCAGGCTAAGGGGCCCCGGCATCGGGACCATTTCGGCCTTGTTTCAGGTGAAACGCGGGGCAGGAAGCTTGACATCGCCGCGCCACGGGGCACCCCGACCATCAGCGCATGGAGGATGCCCTGAACATCGTCATCTACGAGGAAGACTTCCTGACCCGCACCTTGCTCGAGGAGTGGCTGGGGGAGGCCGGCTATGGCGTGCGGGTCGGCAATCGATGCAACCCGGGCGCCGATGGACCTTGCGACCTCGTGATCGTGAGCGTCTACATGCCGAAAAATGGCGGCGCACAGTGCGTGCGCGGTATCCGGGAGGCTCATCCGAATACGCCCGTCATCGCCATCTCGGGCCAGTTTCGCCCCGGACTGTCTGCGGCCGGCGCAACGGCTCAAAAGCTGAGCGTCCGGCAGGTCGTCGCCAAACCCCTGATGCGCCAGGAACTCCTGGAATCCGTGCGCGGTATAATCAAGAGCTAGTCGCAAGAGATCCACCACTCTCGCATGTCCTCAGCAAACGTTCAGTCCGCGAGCGGAGCTATCCGCTTCAATCGGCTGCAAATCGGCGTGGTCGTGGTCGGCGTGCTGCTGATTTGCGCGTTTGCGGGTTCTTCCGCTTACGATGCGTGGCGCTCGTACCGCTACTCGATCGCGGCCACCGAGCGTGAGCTTGGGAACTTGGCGAATGCGCTTGCGGAGCAGACTGCGTGGAGCTTGGAGGCGGTCGATTTGCTGCTGCTCGATACCGCTCGCTGGTATCGCACCGAAGGTCAGGGGATTCCGCCGGAAGGCCGTGACGCCGCGCTCGCGGCGCGGTCCACCGGGGTGCAGCCGGTACGTGAGGTGACGATCATGGATGCGCGGGGAAATCAGCTGTATCGCTCGCGCGGCTTTTCCCTTCCGAACCACAACGTCGCCGACCGTTCTTATTTCGTCGCGCAGAAAGACGACCCCAACCGAGGGATGTTCATGAGCGAGCCGTTGACCACGCGCTCGGAGGGACGCACTGCGGTGATACTTTCCCGCCGCATCGACGACGCCGAGGGGCATTTTGCCGGCGTCGTGACGGCCAACGTCGACCTCGATGATTTGAACGAGTTCTATCGAGCCGCGAAGGTCGGACCGGAGAGTCATATCGGGTTGTTGCGCGAGGATGGCACGCTGCTCGTTCGCACTCCCGGCGTTCCGAACATCGTGGGCCACAAGTTCCCCGTGCTCGCGGCGGCGCCCGCCGGCGCCGACGCGCGGGTGGTGAATCCGATCGACGGCCGAGAGGACTTCATCGCAGTCGCCCCCGTCAGAAATGCGCCCCTGCGGCTCACCGTCACGCGCGATGCGGAGGTCGCCCTGCGGTCCTGGTGGGACGAGACCATCCGCGTTGCGGTGCGAACGCTCATCGTCGTGCTGCTCGGCGCGATGCTGCTGGCGCTCCTTTTGCGCCAGATCAAACGGGTGGCCAGCAGCCAACGGGCGCTGCGCGAAAGCGAGGAACGCTACGCACTTGCGATGGAGGGCGCGAACGAGGGCCATTGGGACTGGGACGTGCCCGCCGATAGACTGTTCTTGTCGCCCAGAATGAAGGTGCTGGATGGCCAGAGCGCCGACAGTCCCGTTGCATCGGGAAGCGAGTGGATGAGCCGCATCGCGATGCATGAGGAGGACAGGCCGCTGGTCGAGGCAGCGATGCAAGACCACCTGGCCGGCCGCGTGCCGCGCTTCGAGTGCGAGTACCGAGTGCGTTACCAGAACGGCGAGTGGCACTGGCTGCTGGCACGCGGGAGGTGCTCGTTCGATGCATCGGGCAAGCCGTCGAGGTTCGTGGGCTCAGCCATGGATATCACCGAGCAGAAACGGGCACAGCTCGAGAAGGAACGTTTGGAAGCGCAGCTGCGGCAGTCGCAGAAAATGGAGGCAGTCGGCACGCTGGCCGGCGGCATCGCCCACGACTTCAATAATGTGCTCGGAGCCATCCTCGGCTACGGGGAGCTTGCCATGCAGCATGCGGCCGGCAACAGCGCTCTGCGCCGCTATCTCGACAACGTCATGCATGCGGCTGAACGCGCCAAGCTCCTGGTCGAGCGCATCCTGGGCTTCAGCCGCAGCGGCCTGGGGGACCAGGTGCTGGTCAACGTTCAATCCGTGGTGAGCGAGACTCTCGAGTTGCTCGCAGGCTCGCTCCCGACCGGCATACGGCTCGAGACGAAGCTCGAGGCGGGAGATGCTGCCGTGATCGGCGACCCGACCTATCTGCATCAGGTCACGATGAATCTGTGTACCAACGCCGTACAGGCCATGGAGCGAGGAGGCGTGCTCGGCGTCACGGTGGCACGCGTGCGATCGACCCAAGCGCGAACCCTCGCGCGCGGCTCGCTCGTCCCAGGAGAATATGTGCGGCTCACCGTCACAGACACCGGAGCGGGAATTCCTGCGGAGGCAATGGAGCGAATCTTCGATCCCTTCTTCACCACCAAGAACGTCGGCGAGGGCACGGGGCTGGGGCTGTCTCTGGTGCATGGTATCGTCGCGGATCTGGGGGGCGCGATCGAAGTGAGCTCGAAGGCGGGTGAGGGCACATGTTTCGATATCTGGCTGCCCGTGGCTGGGGAAACGGTCGCCGCGAGCAGTGAGGCCGCGGGCGTTCTGCCCCGCGGAAACGGAGAAACCGTGATGATCGTGGACGATGAGCCGCAGCTCGTAGAGCTCGCGGAGGAAGTGGTGGCTCGACTCGGCTACGAGCCGGTGGGATTCGTATCGAGTACTGCCGCGCTGCAGGCCTTTCTCGCCGACCCGCAACGCTTCGATGCGGTCCTGACGGACGAGATGATGCCCGAGCTTGCGGGAACGGAGCTCGCACGGGAAATCCGTGTCCTGCGGCCCACGATTCCGATCCTGTTGATGAGCGGGCGTGCGGTTCCCTCCGTGATCGATCGCGCGACGCAGGTCGGCGTCGATGAGGTGCTGCGTAAGCCGCTGCACAGGCGGGAGATTGCGGAATCGCTCGCCGGCGTTCTCGGCCCCAGTCATTGAAGTTCTGGAGATAGACGAATGCCGGAGGTCACGCGCGCGCACATCCTGGTCGTAGACGACGACCCGCAGATCCGCAGCCTGCTGGACGAGTACCTCACCGAAAACGGGATGCGCGTCAGTACGGCTTCGAGCGGACGGGACATGATGCAGATCTTGGAGGACGAGACGATCGACCTGGTGATTCTCGATCTGCGGCTCAACGATGAGGACGGGATGTCCCTCGCGCGATCGTTGCGCGCACGGCTTGCCGTCTCGGTCATCATGCTCACGGGGGTCAGGGACGAAGCCGACCGGGTGATGGGACTGGAGCTCGGCGCCGATGATTACGTCACGAAGCCGTTCAGCCCGCGGGAATTGCTGGCGCGCATTCGGACCGTGCTGCGGCGTGCGAAAAGCGCCGCCGCCGAAGCCGCTCCGCGCCGCGAGATCCGGGCGTATCGCTTCGGCGGGTTCGAGCTAAATCTGCGCACGCGCCGATTGAAGCGGCAGGACGGCCGACCCATCAATCTCACCAATGGGGAGCTCAACCTGCTCGCGGCTTTGCTCGCGGCGCCCGAACGGATTCTCACCCGAGATCAGCTGCTCGAGGCGAGCCGCGTGTACGATAACGAGGTCTACGATCGCGCCATCGACATCCAGGTACTTCGTCTGCGACGCAAGATCGAAGAGGATCCTGCGCACCCGCGCTATATCGTCACCGAGCGTGGAGTGGGCTACGTGTTCAGCGCGCCGGTCGAAGTTGTGTTTTGACGGCGCGCCATTGCCGGTGAGCCAGGGGTCCTATGAAGCATAGGACATGACTTGGGGCTCCTACGTGAGCGGATCTCATGCAATCGGCAAAAATACTCACTTGCCGCGATGCGGCGCAGGTCCTACCGTGCACTCATAGCATATTGCCCCTGCGCAGCTGCGATGCGCACTCGAGGCGAATGCCCGCAAAAGGAGTCTTCGCGATGAAGTTACTATCGATGTTCCTCATGATTGCCGTGAACGCGGGTACGGGCCCTGTGGCTTTCGCCGCCCCGCCTGCAAGCGCCGTGATGCTCACCGGCGACCCGGTGGTGATGCGTCTCTCCAAGGATGAGTTTCGAATCGTCTTCGGCATCGAGGGACGAAGCTGCAGGCAGGGGTGCAATGGGTCGGTACGCTATCGGGTGAATTGGAAGGCGTCGGACGGCACGTCTCGCTCGGAGCAGAAAGAGGTGAATTACACCGTCTCCCCCGACGCCGCGCGCACGATCGCCGTGGACCGCCAGTACCTCGACACCGCCGAGGGCGCGCACACGGTCGACATCGTGAATGTGAAGGTCAATACCATCACGCGCCGCGACTAGCCTGGGGTGGTTGCGGAGGCGTTTTAGCTGACGGACAATCGGCAGGGTTCAAGCGACGTCAGGTCTTTTAGGGGCGTTACGGCTCCAGGAGTTGCTTCTCATGCCGCTGGTTAGAATCGAGCTGCGCGATGGGAAGGCTTCGGACTATCGACTGGCGATTGGTGAGGTGGTTTACGACGCTCTGATCGGCATCGGCGTTCCTGCGAACGATCGATTCCAGGTCATCACCGAGCACGCGAAAGGCGGCTTGATTTTCGATCCCGGCTACCTTGGGATCGAGCGATCCGAGGCGCTGGTCGTGATTCAGATCACCCTCAATGAAGGGCGATCTCTCGAGCTGAAAAAGCGTCTCTATAAATCGATCGCCGATCAGCTCAACAGTCGGCTGGCCATCCGTCGGGAAGACGTATTCATCAATCTCGTCGAAGTGAAGAAGGAAAACTGGTCTTTCGGCAACGGCGAGGCCCAGTACACCTGAGCGACGCGCCGGACGGGACCATGGAAGTTGCGCCGCCGCAACCCATACCTTTCGGCTATTGTGGTCGCGTCAAGCAAACAGTTATATGGTTGAGGCATGCGAGCCATCAAGATTCTTCTGCAAAGCACGATCGTGACCACGCCGAACGACTGGTCAATCGCCCGCTTCGGCAAACTGACTCAACTACTTCGAGAGCAGCGGCATGCGGACGGGCAGCCGGTGTTCGAGCTCGTCGCCCGCGACCGGGCGGCGAATGGCGTGCCGGACCCGGTCTTGTCGCGACTCGATCGCAGCGATTTCGATGAGCTCTGGCTCTTCGCCGTCGACGCAGGCGACGGTCTCGTTCAGGAGGAGTGTGACGCCATAGCGCGGTTTCGCGAGGCGGGGCGGGGCTTGATGGTAACGAGAGATCATATGGATCTTGGCTCTTCAGTCTGCTCCTTGGGAGGGGTGGGAAATGCACATCATTTTCACACGCGTAACCCGGATCCGGATCTGACTCGCCGGGCGATCGATGATCGCTTCTCTTCGCACATTTCCTGGCCGAACTATCACTCGGGTGCAAATGGCGACCACCAGACGATCAAGATACTTGGGCCCATCCATCCGGTGCTGGCAGACTCAGAATCGCCGAGCGGAGCGATTCGATACCTTCCGGCGCACCCGCACGAGGGTGCCGTCAGCGCTCCAGCGGGTGAGCCTGCGCATGTCATTGCCATGGGTACCAGCAAAGCGACCGGCCGGGATTTCAACATTGCCGTTGCATTCGAGTCGAGTGCCCGCGGCGGGCGCGCCATCGCGCAAAGCACGTTTCACCATTTCGTCGATTACAACTGGCACACGCCAGCCGGCTGCCCTACCTTCGTGGACGAGCCCCCGGGGTCCACCATGATGACTGAACCACAAGCCTTGAAGGATACGCACCGCTACGCGATCAACGTGGCGCGATGGCTGGCGCCGGTCTGATTAGAATCAGCTACGTGCGTGACAGACGGCCTCCAAACGATAGCCATCTGGATCAACGATGAAGGCCGCGTAGTAGTTGGGTCCATAATCTTTGCGCAACCCGGGCTTACCGTTGTCGCGACCACCCGTCGCGAGAGCTGCCTTGTGAAAGGCCCTCACGCTGGCGCGAGTCGATGCGGTCACGCAAAAATGCAGTCCCGATTTCGGATTTTTCGGCACAGGCGTCCTCGTAACCCCAACCCAAAACGCGGTGGACTTCTTACCGTATCCCAGATAATCCGCACCGGACGTCAAGCAGCTGTAGCCGAGCGGCATGAACACCGCGTCATAGAACTTCTTGGCATCGTCAATGTTGCGAACGCCGATCGAAATGTGATCAATCACGATGGTTACTCCGAGTCGATGAGTCCAATTTGTTCACGCGCGATCGATGGGAACACTCACTTTAGCCTAGTGTCGTGCTCAGTCACCAATTTCGAAGATGCTCTCCAGCAGGACGCACGCACCTACCGGAAGGTCTTGCGGGAGACGCTGGCGGCCTGGAAGAGTCCGCTGTGGCAGAGGGAATGAAGGGACAAGTCGTAAAAGGGGGGGTGTCTATGAAGTCTTCATCAGTCCGAATTGAGCTGTGCGTACTGCTGCTGCTCGGTTGGGCTGCGCTGCCGGTCTGCGGCATCGCCGCCGAGTCCACGAATAGCGACCCATCCTTTGCAGGTCTGCAGGGCGAGGTACTGCTCGACAACGCACGCGTCTTTGTGCAGAAATTCATTGTCCAGCCGGGCCAATCGACCGGCCGTCACATGCACCCGGCTGATCAGCTGCTGGTGTTCATCAGGGGTGGTGTGCTGAAGTCTCAGGCGACGGGGCGCTCGACGCTGTGGAGAGACGGTCGGGTCGTGTGGCAGAACGCCGCGGATCTCGCCGACGAGGGCAGCACCAATACTGGTGCGACACCAATCGAGATGGACTTGGTGACTCTCAAGCCGGTGCCGCAGTCTGCCGCGGCAGCCTCCGGAGGCAAGCCGAAGTACCAATACCTCAACTACCCGAATATTCCGGGAGAGGATTTGCTTGAGAACGATCAGGTCATCGTGCAGCGCTTCAACGTCAAGCCCGGCCAGTGGGAGGGTGTGCACGCGCACTGCCCGGACATGCTCTATATTCACATCAAGGGTGGTCAGTGGGCAGCGAGAACGTACAAGGAACCCGAGCGTCCATATCCCAATCCCTCGCCGGACGGTGAGGTCGGCTGGATGCCCACGATCGATATCAGCGTAGGACACCAATCGGGGAACATCGGCAAGAACCCGATCGATCTGGTCTGGGTCACGCTGAAGAAATAGCGGCCGCGCACCGCTTGAGACCAAATCCGGTGGAGCGCGGGTGAGATGCGGAGTAGGTTCTGCGTGAGGGAGGCTCGTATGCGTAAACTCCAAGTGGTCGTAATGGCGGGTTTTACCACCTACGCTATGGCCGCGAGTGCGGTGGGTGGCGGTCACGGCGGCGGTGGTGCTCAAGGAGCTGGCGGCGGTCGCGGGGGTGGCAGCGCGAGCCACGGCAGCGCCGTCAGAAGCAGCCCGGCGATCGGCACACACATCGCCGGCGGCGTGGGCAAACAGTTGACTGTCGTGTCCCAACATCAGGCCACGATCGACGGCACGCCCAGAATGGTGGTCACGGTTAAGCTTACCGCACCCTTGACGAGCGCCGACAAGAGCACCTTGCGCTTCCACGGTTTCAAACAGGGCACTCAGTACAACCCGAAGGAGCCCGCGGACATCTACTGTCCCCCTACCCAGTTGGCGGTTGAACGGGGTGGTGCGTGCATCGGGTTCGTCTACCGCTGACGGTGCTGGGGCTCGCGGACAATACTTGCGGGGGACGCCGCGGTGGGGTAGTTTGCAGCGTTCAGCCGCGCAGTCAGCTGCTCGGTATAACTCGAAGAAACTCAAACCACTACCAACTAGGGAGACTCATTCATGACACGCATAACCCGCGCGATCTGCGCCACCGGTGCGCTATTTTCACTCGCCGCACTTGCTACGATGGCCTACGCAGACGGCCGCGACTACAACGACGGCGCGGTCCAGACTGTCACGTTCATCCGCACCGTCGATGGCCATTTCGACGATTACATGCATTGGCTTGCGACTACCTACAAGAAGCAGCAGGAAGCGGCCAAGGCGGCCGGCCTCATCACGAGCTATCAGGTGCTGGTCGGTCAGCCGCACAACCCGCAGGATGCGGACATCATACTCGTCACGGAGTTCAAGAATTGGGCGGCGCTCGATCACCTCGGCAGCAAGCTTGATCAGGTGAGCGCCAAGGTCGAAGGCTCGATCGAGAAAGCGAATCAGTCCGAGGCGGATCGCTCCAAGATTCGCACTGTGCTGGGTTCGGACACCGTGCAAGTGGCCGAGCTGAAATAAGGGGACCAACGCCCGGCGGCGTCCCTAGCCGCCGGACCCTCTGGGCGCACGGAGGCACTGGTCGGCGGAAGGTCCGGGAGCGCCTATCCAGGGTAGTGCTACTCGAGGATTCCACGATGACCGCCAGGGATGTAACAAACGCTAAGCATTACCGCTGGGCTGAACTACCGGCGGAGCAATTGAAGGGTGGGCTGACACGTCGGCTGATAACGGGCGAGCGAATGATGATCGCCCATGTCCATTTCAAGAAGGGCGATGACGTGCCCTGGCATTCGCATGAGAACGAGCAAATCACCTACATTCTCGAAGGCGCGCTGCGATTTTGGCTCGGGGCCAACAGCGAAGATGAAGTTACTGTCCGTTCGGGCGAGGTCCTCGTGATCCCGTCCAATCTGCCACACCGGGCGCTGGCGCTCGAAGATACGCTCGACGTCGACATATTCAATCCGCCACGGCAGGACTGGCTGGCCGGCACGGACGCGTATCTTCGCGAATGAGCCTCGCTGCGACCGCTCGATGAGCAGCGGTCGTATTGTGATCGGACGAACCGACCCGCAACCCATGCGCCGCATCTACCTCGACTACAACGCGAGCACACCGATCGACCCACAAGTATGGCGGGCCATGTGCGCCGCCGGCGAGGATGCTTATGGCAATCCGTCGAGCGCGCATTGGGCGGGTGCACCGTCCAGGCAACTGCTCGAGAGAGCGCGCCAACAAGTCGCTTCGATTCTCGGGTGTTCGCCTGATGAAGTAGTGTTCACGAGTGGCGGCAGCGAGGCGAATAATCTGGCCCTGAAGGGAGTGTTCTTCGCGAACCAGTCGCGCGCGGCTCATATCATCACGACGCAAGTCGAGCACCCCTCGATTCTCTCGCCGTGTGCGTTCCTAGAGCGCCAGGGTGCGAAAGTCACGTATCTGCCCGTGGATCGCACTGGGCGCGTCGACCCGGAAGATCTACGAAAGGCAATCACACCGGCGACGATTCTCATCAGCATCATGCACGCCAACAACGAAGTGGGCACAGTCCAACCGATCGCAGCGTGCGCGCAGATCGCACGCGAGCACGGCATCCCAATCCACACCGATGCAGCCCAGTCGGTCGGAAAGATCTCGTCTCGGATCGATGCGCTCGGCGTGGATCTGCTTTCGATCGCCGGGCACAAGCTCTATGCTCCCAAGGGAGTTGGTGCCCTGTACATTCGAGCCGGGACGCGAATGGAGCCCCTGATTCACGGTGCTGGCCACGAGCGCGGCCGCCGGGCAGGAACCGAAAGCGCCCTGCTCGCAACAGCTGTTGGAGTCGCCTGCGAAATCGCGAGCGACCTCTCCGCCATGGAACGAATACGCGAACTGCGCGACGATCTGTGGTCGCGGCTGCGCGCCCATCTTGGCGAACGTATAGCTCTGAACGGTCACCCCGAGGAGACCCTGCCAAACACACTCAATGTATCGTTCATCGGGCGCGTAGGCGCGGAGGTGTTGGCCAATCTTGAAGGTATTGCGGCTTCTACCGGCTCCGCGTGTCACTCGGGCCGCGTCGAGCTTTCTCCCGTACTTCGCGCCATGGGCATCTCCGAGGAAGTCGGAATGGGCGCGGTGCGCTTCAGTCTCGGCCGCTTGACGACCGCCGACGAGATCGTAGAGGTGGCAGAACGAGTCGCCTCGGTTTTGATGTAGCGATCGAGCCCCAAAGGGTCCAAGTCGCCACCGTGAGCCGCCGTGAATGCGCATAAGGAGTGCGCATGGTTTTCATGGTATTATGCGCATCCGAGCTGAGGGAGGTTTCGTGCCGCGTTGTAGAAATTCGAGTCCCAAACGTGCAACAAATGTAAGTGTCCGCAGCGATCTGTTGGCGGCCGCGCGTGAGGCTGGCATCAATCTTTCCGCGGCGCTCGAATCGGCGCTGTTTGAGCAGCTCGCGCAACTGAAACGCGAGAGATGGCGGCAAGAGAACCGTGATTCAATCGCGGCGTACAATGAACATATCGAGAAGCACGGGGCATTTTCAGACGATGTGCGGAGCTTTTAGTGCCGCAATTCACGGTCTATCGAAACAAGAGTCAGCGAACAAAATCGACCTTCCCCTTTCTCGTCGATGTGCAGTCGGATCTGCTCGATCAGCTGCAAACGCGCGTAGTTGTTCCGCTGACCAAGGCGTCCGGTCTGGCGAAAAGGCCGCTGAGCAATCTGACCCCGGCGCTCAAGTTCGCTGGCGAGATCTACGTGTTCATGACACCGCAGCTGGCCGGGGTCGCCCGGACAGATCTAGGCGCGCCGGCCGGGAGCCTCGCCGAGCGGCGGCAGGCAATCCTGGCTGCCCTCGATTTCCTCATCGTGGGATTTTAGCTGCATCTGGGGAGCCATGACATCTTCATGAGAAAACAGAACAAATCAATGGGGAACTCACAACGGCGCTTTAGCACGATTCGCCGCCCGCTACGGCTCTGCATCGGACTCGCCTTCGGTGTGCTGCTCGGCCCCGCCGGGCACGCCGATCCAGCCCCGCCCGGCGGGATTGCGGGCACGCTCATCCGACGATTCCACATGGCGCCGATACCGCAGGAAGGTGCATGGTTCGGCGTCACCTACACCAGCAACGACCGGATCGACGGCGCCGGGCTGCCGGCGCGTTACGGCGGCCAGAGCCGCCGCGTGTCGAGCGCAATCGTCGCGCTCGAAACGCCGCGCGATTTCTCGGCACTGCACCGCCTGCAAAGCGATGAGGTGTGGCACTTCTACTCCGGCACTCCGCTCACGATGCTGCTGTTGTATCCGGACGGACATGGTGAAACGGTCACGCTGGGCGCGAACGTCGGGGCCGGACAGCTGCCGCAGGTTACCGTACCCCGCGGCGTGTGGCAGGGGTCCATGCCGCGCTCGGACGCGCCCGGCACATACGCATTCTTCGGGACCCAGGTGTCTCCGGGATTCGAATCCGCCGATTTTGAAATCGGTTATCGCGACGAACTGCGGCGCACCTATCCCGCATTCGCAGCGCTGATCGGGCGCCTGACTCGTGCAGAATTTGCGCATCGTCAGGGCGGGATGCCCGCCGGCAGCGGCGATGCGCTGCAGGGCGCCGTAATTGCCACCGCCGATGTGGCGGCGGTCAGCGTGTCCGCCGGTGTGGAGCTGAAGGAACTCGTCGGCCGGGTGGCCCGCGATGCGCAGAGCGCCAACGTCAGCGTTGCCGAGTTTACCCTGGCGCCAGGCCATGGCACGGCTGCAAGCTTCAACCGTCAGGCCGAGGAGGTCTTCCTGGTCACCGCGGGAAGCGGCCATGTGCGGCTCGGCGAACGGGTGCTGCCGGTGATGCCGGACTCCAGCGTCTTCATTCCCGCGCGGGTGATCCACGCCATCGAGGCAGATGCGCAAGGTCCGCTGTCATTCGTCGCGATCTCGGCTCCTGCTTTCACGCCCGAGGACTACGTCCTGGTGAGATGAAGTTTTCGCCTGCATCGAACCGAGCCAACCACAATTGGAGCCTGTTATGAAAACTCTGCTCATTCCCGATCAACAGGATGCAGCCGAGTGCGTGAGTGGCGAAGTGAGCTCAATGCTCTGCTTGAGCCGCGCGCGACCTGCGACCTCGGTCGATACGCACGCTACCCCTTGGTCGGGTTCGCGAGGTTGGCCTCTATAAGCGCGGCACCGCACCGACGAATCGTCGATCCGTATCTAGCATTGTGGTCTTGCTGCTGATCGTAGCGAAGAAATGACCATGAACACCGATTCGAACGATTCAGCGGATGCTCAAATCCTTTTGCAAGAGCAGTAGGCCATTGAACTCCGCGCGCCATTTTCCAGACGAGGACCATATGTTACGAAATATGAAAGACATGGAGGATTACACCATTGGTGCAACCGACGGCATCATCGGTCGGGTGAAGGATTTTTACTTTGACGACGAAACTTGGGTCATTCGCTACCTGGTGGTAGAGACTGGTGACGGATCCTCGCAGCGACGGGTACTGATTTCACCGATCGGCATCGGTCAGCCCAATTGGTCGGAAAAGATCCTCCCCGTCTCACTGACATGCGCCCAAGTTAAAAGCAGTCCCGACATTGACACCGATAAGCCGGTGTCGCGTCAGCATGAGATGGGCTACCTCGGCTACTACGGCTACGGGGCCTATTGGGGAGGCGGGGGCCTATGGGGAGCGGGCATCTATCCCGACGAGCTGCAAGCGGGGTTGCAGAAGGAAGTGCCGAGCACGGACGCGCGGCATCAAGGCGACGATGTTCATCTGCGCAGCGGTAACGAGATCATGCGCTATTACGTGCATGCAAGCGATGGCGACATTGGTCATGTACAGGGTCTTATAGTCGATGAGAAGTCTTGGGCAATCCGCTACATCATCGTTGACACGAGTAATTGGTGGCTGGGCCACAAAGTGGTCATCTCGCCGGAGTGGATTGATGATGTCGATTGGCCGGAGTCGAACCTGTCTATCGACTTGACGCGCCAAGCGATTAAGGATTCGCCTCCGTACGAACCCAACGCACCCCTGAGCCGCGAACAAGAAGCGGGGATCCACGCCCATTATGGTCGTACCGGCTATTGGCCTCGCGAGTCGAAGCATTCCTCGGCTCTAGCCCGATTGTAGTCACCCACAGTATGCGGCCGTTGATCGCGGGAAACTGGTGATGGGCACCGGCGTTGCGACCTCGATAGCGGAACCTTAGGCTGGCGGTCTAGATGACTTGTTCCTCGCGGCACAGGAGGAAGCGACTCTGACGCATGTCCGCAAACACACGCTCATCGGGCGCGACAATGGAAAGATAATCGGGATCGGAAAAGAAGGCATCCTTGTCCTGTACCGAATCGAACCAGAGCTCGGCGGTACCGTCATAGGCGGGATCGCCCGCGGCGTACTCCGAGTCGAGCGTATGCGCCTGGACGTAGCGGCGGACGTACTTGGCGCACGCCGGGATGGAACGCACCTTCAATGCGTGCCGCGTACGCCAGTATTCGTGGAATTGCGTGTGCGACATTGCCGCGGTTCGCTTTATGACCACGATTAGCTTGATCATGCGAACTCCCGCTGGCCGAGGACTCTACTTTGGCAGCTTGTTCCCATTTGCTTTGAATTTTTCCCCGAGCGGTGTGAGCGGGCCTCCACCGGCCGGGTTGGTGTGACAATCGCCGCAGGACTTTCCAGTGTCCTTGGCAAATTGCACCGTCGCGACGGCCGGGCGAGAAACCAGCAATGAAGTTGTACCCGCGACTACGATCGCAGCGGCGGTGCTGCACGCAAGGACATACCTCATTTTTGCCTTCATTTTCATAGTCAAATTCTCCGGTGGCGGAGGCGGTGGACGAAGTGGCTGCAACCCCCGTAGTAGACGCAAGTGCGATGCCTGTGGTCTGTACGTTGCCGTACGGACGGCGGATCCAGATGGAAAATCAGACGAGGATCGCGACGATCAAGAGAACGCAGCCGAGTGCGTGAATGGCGAGGGTCAGTTCGATGCTCTGCTTCAGCCGCGCCCGACCCGCGCCTTCGGTCGATATGCCGCAAGCAACCCAAAGGCCGAGGCCTCCGATTCCCAGTGCTGCGACCCCGTACCAAAGCGGCAACGCGTGAAGCGCAATGGCGATGACCGAGGCTGACAGGGCCAGCGAAGTAAGTCCCCAATAAATCCAACGCGCACCACCCGCCCCCCAGCGCACGGCCAGGGTACGTTTGCCCGCGCGACGGTCCGCCTCGATGTCCGGAACTTCGTTGATTATCAGAATCGCCGCCGCCCAGGTGCTCACCGGCAGGCAGATGAGTACTGCGCCGGAATCGACGCGCCCCGCCTGCAACCATACGCTGCCCAACACCGGCAATATGCCGAAGCTGATCGCAACCGCCGTCTCGCCGACGCCGCGTGCGGACAACTGCACGCCGGGCAGCGAATACAAGAGCCCGAGCCCGAGGCCCATGAGCCCGAGCAGAACCACACCGGGACCGCGCGACATCGCGAGCAGCGCTCCGAGAAGCAGCGCAACCGCTGCCAAGCCCAGTGCGAGGCGAGTCATCTGGCTGCGCGACAAGAGTCCCGTTTGAATGAAGCGCGATCCGCCCGTATACGGGTAGATCCGGTCCGTATTGTCGGCATCTGCGCCGATCACATCATCGCCGACATCGTTGTAGACATTGGCCGCAGCGTGCGCGATCACCGTGGCTGCGAGGGCGAGCCCGAACCACAGGCCATTGAAGCGGTGAAACGCCGAGCGGGCCCAGGCGGCGCCAATGAGGACCGGCATCGCCGAGGCGACAAAGAATGCCGGTCGCGTGGCGAGAAACGCGCGGCGCGCACCCGCCGCCAAGCCCGGCCCCGCCAATGCCGGTGAGGGACGATCGAGTCGTCGGGATGCGTCGAGCATATATCAACCTTAGATTAGTACGGCGCCACGGCGGCGCGTATGCTGTTTACAATGATCACCGTCGTACCGGCAAGTGCTTGGCAACCGGATCGTGCATGGTGGGAGCATGTGCTTGCGGTTGTCGATGCCGGCGACGCGAATGACTTCATTGAGCTCCTTACTCCGGATGCGCAGTTTCGGTTCGGCAATGCGGCGGTGATCGTCGGCCACGAGGCCATTCACGCAGCGGTGGCGGCGTTTTTTGCGGCGATCGCCTCCAGCCGGCACCGGCTGCTCGGCACGTGGAGCGGGGCAGGGACCGCAGTTTGCGAAGGAGAGGTCACCTATGCGCGCCACGATGGCTCGGTGGTCAGCGTTCCATTCGCCAACGTTTTTGAGCTGCGCGCCGACAAGATCGCTGCCTATCGCATTTACATCGACAACTCGTCGCTGTTCAGAGAACCTGTGTAACTCCGTGCTCATTTAGATTTCTGCCCGGCCTCATCCCGGCCAAACTGATATCGCACCGTGAGACCGAACAGGTTCACATTGTCACGGTAGGGCTGCACGCCGAGAGCCAATAGATTTGGCACGGTGGACGGCCCCACGCCGTTGATCGCCCAATCATTGGAGTTGAATGTTTCACGCGTGTAGCGGAAGTGGATCTCGAGCGCTCTAGTCCATTTATACGCAACTTCGAAGCGCGTCGAATCGAGTTTGCTCGAATACTGCGGAAAAGCCTGGGAAAGACCCGCCGCCGTAGATTCCGTATCGTCGTAGGAGGGCGCAAGCAAGTAATCTACGGTGAGGGTCCAGCGCTCTTGCGGGACCCAGCGTGTCCCGATATCCATATTCCAGAAACGCTCCGTATCCGAGGCAAGCCAAGGCACGGTATCGAGCCCCGTGTAGCCGTTTTGCAGATTGAACAGTCGCTCGTATCCGCCGCCGATGTAGGCGCTCAAGGTGTCGCGTGGTGTCCAGGTGAGCGTGCTCGACGCGCGCCACTCATGCACGGCTAGCAGCCCTAAGGGCGAGGATCGATAGTCGTCCTTGGCGAGAAATCCCTCGGCCGACCAGGTCAAGGTCGGTGTCGCCGTCCAAGCGCCGGTGAGTGAGGAGAACACTCGATCCCGCGGTGCGTAATCATACTCACGAATCAGCGGGTTCTCTTCGGGGGGGAGCGCTCCGTCATTGAAGGAGGAGGCCTTGCGCAAGGCATTTCCCATCTTTAACGTGAAACTCAACTCCGCGATGGGGGTCAGGGTGCCACGACCCCAGCTTTCCGCATTTTGAGTCCACGTGACGACCTGGCCCGGACCATAGTGGATTTCGTCGAGCTTGCCGCCGACCCCAACCTTCAGCCAATGAGCCAGCGCGTAGTCCGCCCCGCCGTCGAGGCGCACGTGATCTTCGCTGTAACGAGGCGTGACCGCCGTGCCGCCTGGGAAGGTATCGGTGACGATGTAAGCAATGGCGAGCGGGTTGGTTTTATCGTCCCGGCCGTCGTAGATTGCGTTGCCGCGCAGGCTGAGTTTCGGCAGCGGCCGAGTGGCCAGCCCCAGTGCGTAGTGCGACAAATGCACATCGCCATCGAGGGAGCCTGGCGAGGGTAGCGCGGCGCCGGGCAAGGTGCTGACAGGCATGAAGGCGGCGTTTTGCCGCAGCCTCCCGAGTGAGGCCGAGTATGTCAGCGTGCTCGCCCACCACGGCAGCTGCAGATTGCCGGTGGCCGCAAGTTGCTGCAGCGTGTTGCCGGGAGGCACGCCGAGACGCCCCTCCGTGGAACCCGGTACGATGGGTAGATAGGGGTTCGCGAAGGTGAGTGCGTCGCTGTCGTCTTCGAACCAAGACCCTGTATAGGTGAGCCGGAAGCTCGCCCGGCGACCGGACCACGCGACCCCGGTCTCGAGCGAGTCCGTGACGTAATCGACGGGTTGCGGCAATTGCACCGCTTCGGTGAGAAAACTGGCGCTGGTGAGACCGCTGCCGATCTTCTCCTGGCGCCGGAACTCGCCGAACAGGGTCCAGCTCTCGCTCGCGAAGAAGCGTCCCAGCAATGCAGCCGTGCGCCGGTCGTAGCCCAAGCGCACAGGTGCGAGGCTCTGCCCGAGAGCACTCATGCCGCCCGTGCTACCCGCCGGCACCCAGTCGGCCGGGAGACCCAAGTTTGCGCCGTTGGCGCGAAACGGGGTAACGCCCGTATCGTAGAGGCGGGTGGGCTGGCCGTCGTAGCTGATCGAGAGGTCATAGCGACCCTCGCGCCCCCCCTCGACGTAGCCCTCCCGCGAGGCAAGTCCGAGGCGCTCGAGATCATAGTTCGCGTAAAAACCATCACTCGTACGCGTTTGCCCGGAGCCGGCGACATCGGCATACGTGCCGGTGTGGTCGATCCCGGTGTAGCGGCCGTAGCTCGCATTCGCTCCCTGGGCGTTCATCGCGCCGACTTCCGCGTCGCCTTCGGCGCCTTGCAAGAAGGGACACTGGCTGCACTTCCAATCGCTCGGATCCGCGGCCGTGCTCGTCACTGGCGTATCGGCCGCCGCCGACGCGGCAGCGAGCGTCGAGCCGAGCGCCAACGCGAGCGATGCGGCATGATACCAAGAGAGTGTTTGCATCATCCTTGACTACCGCATGAATGCACGGCCCGACGGGCTGTTCGAGCCGTGGACCTGGGAGTGACAATTGATGCAGCCGCCGGCGAGCAGGTACGCGCTGGGGGTTCCACCCGGCAGCCCCTGGGGCGTATTCACGATGGAGGGATGGCCCGCACCCTCATGGCACGTCTGGCAGAGGAACGGCGTGCGCATCTTGAGCAGCGCCGGCTGCGCCGAGCCGTGCGGATCGTGGCAATTGGCGCAGTTCTCCGCGACCGGCTGGTGCTCCCACAAGAACGGTCCCCGGTATTCGGCGTGACAGGTCGTGCAGGTTTCCGTGACGGTGTTCTTGACCAGCTGCGCCGGCGCTGTCGAGCCATGCGGCGAATGGCAGGAGGTGCAGGCCATTTTTCCTTCGCGCAGCGGATGATGCGAGATCTTGAATAGATCCGTGTGCTGGGCTTGATGACAGCCGGTGCACACCTCGACCTGGGTGGCCGCGGTCTGCACCGGGTCCTTAGGCGTATGCAGCGTGTGGCAGCTGGCGCACGCCACATCGCTCGCCGCATGCGCACTGGTTGGCCAGTCATGGGCGGCGTTCGACTGGTGGCAGGCGAGACATTGCGCGTTCTGCCTGGACGGCGGCGCGAGCGCTTTCGGACCGAAGTCGACCATGCCCGCGAGCGGTCCGCCCCCCGCCTTGACGTGCGCGCCGCCCGGCCCGTGACAGGCCTCGCACTGCAGACCACCGTGCCCGAACGGCCCGCGCGGATCACCCGGCCGCGCATGCTTGGTACGGAAAATCCCGGTGACCGCCGCATAGTTATGGCAGCCAAGGCAGGTGTCCGCTCCCTGCGGACTATAAGCAGACTCGGTGTGCGGCGGGCCGGCGGTTGGCGCAATTGCGGACGGCGCCGGGGAGGTGGGTGCATCAGCTGAAAAGGCGGGCGCCGCGCCCAAAACCAGAGCGAATGCGGTAGCAACGCAACCACGCGCAATCCGCCGCATTCAATCCGCCGTAGCTGGAATGTTGTGCACGACCCTCACGTCCGCGACGCCGCCTGCGCCGTGACATATGGCACAGGTCTCGACACTCCCCGGGCTCGAACTAAGAATCGTCCGGCCTTCAGCGTCCTTCGTGAGCGTGGTCGAGCCGCCGCTCTGCTGCATATGCGCTTGCGTGGCGGCGTCAACATGGCACGCGGAGCACACGGACATATTGGCCGAGGTCGAGATCGGGTTGCCGGGGGTGGTCGGGTTCGGCACTTCCTTCGACAGGCCGGTAAAAAACGTAGTCGCCTGCACCGCGGTGTCGGCCACCGGGTAGTAGCTGGTGGAGACGTGGCAGGCGTCGCAGCGGTTGATCTGGCCCGGATAGACGACGTCCGTGAAGTTGTTCACCGAGCCGCCGAAGCCGTAGATGACGAAGGGCGAGCCCGCAGCCCCGCGTACGCTGCCATCGTGGATCGCGTGAATCATGTGCTTGAAATCGATCGTCTGCTCCCACAAGCCATCGATTCCGGGCGTCGCGGCGGTGAGCGTTTGCCGCTCGCTCACATCCGTGGACGCCGGATTGTGGCAGGCGACGCAGACCTGGGTGTCGTTGTTGCGGTTGGTGCCGTGCTCTGCGAGCAGGTTGTGGCAAACGTCGCATTTCGCGATATCCACGACCACGCGCCGCGCCGTTGGCGCAGCGCCCGTCACGTTGGCATAGCTCACTGCGCTCGTCACCGGGATCGCGACGGCTCCGGGGCCGGTGGTGACAATGCCCGGGTGCCCCTCGATCACCACGCCGACGTTGGCGATGGCCGGGCAGGCCGTACCGCCGGCCGGCGGGCAGTTGGCCGCGGGCGGATTGGGCAGCGGGGTGGACGAAGTCATGGTAAACGCGCCCGTTGCATCGGGCCCGGTGAGTCCCGGAGCGGGTGTCGCGGTACCGCAGCCGGCCAGCGGGTTCAAGGAAATCGGCTGCCCCCAGGTGGAGGGCGCAGGCGTCGGGGCTCTCCCCCAATTGGTGTAGTCGCTCGTGTCCCAGGCGATGTCGATTGCGAGACGCGCCGTACCGTCGGCGCATACCGGCGTCCCCGTCGCGGGATCGGTGCCCGCAAACGGGGCAGCGGTGATGATGTTGTACGGCGCATTGCCGTGGGTGGGATCGACCACCGAGAAATTCACCACCGGGTAGAGGCTGCCGGCGGTGGTCTTGAAGGTCACGCTGTTGACGACGTAGTGAAAGTGGGTTGCAAGCACATCCTCGGGAATGACGTGGGCGGCGATGACCTGCAGCGCGCCACCGTCGAGGGTCGAGGTCGCACCGTGGCAGGTGGTGCATTGAGCGTCGGTGGCGACGATGCCGTCCATGCCGGCGCCGGTGGCGAAGTTCACGGTGTCGTGGCATGAGCCGCAGGCCTCGGCCGTGGGCACGGTGGAGTAGTTGGCCGCCTGCGTCGCGGCCGGAATGGTCTGTACGTGGCAGGTCTGGCAGTTGCGTGTGTCCTGCGGGTAAAGCAAGGTATTGAAATTGTTGAGCGACTGCGCGTGGCCGATGATCCAGTAGCCGATGCCGAGCGTCGGCGTGGTATTCGGCCCGCTCGCCGTCTGGATGCTCGGCAGGGTGTTGCCGGTGTGGATCTTGTGGATCATCACCTTCATATCGAGCGTATTGCCGCTGTAGGGGTCGGTGTTCGCGGGCGTGTGACACATGACGCAGTACTGCACCTCGACCCGGGCGCCGCCGTGGGCCGTCAACATCGTGTGGCAGTTATCGCAGGTCGCCGTCTCGACGATCTCGCGCATGAAGATGCCGGTGGTCGCACCGGTGGACGGCTGGAAAGTGTAGGAGCCGTTGTTTGCCTGAACGAGATTGCGGATTTCGAAGCCGACGCGATGAGTCAGGCTCGCGCTATAGACGACGTTCGGCACCTTCGTGATGTCGGTCTTGAACGTGTACTGATAGGTGCCGTCGCCATTGTCGACGAACGTACCGCTCGTCGCGGCCTCCACGGTGGGTTGCGTCTTGGGCGCCGTATCGCAGGCGGTAACGCTGGACGGGCAGACCGTGGGGGTGACGGTGCTGTAGATGTACGAATTCCACTGGCTCGACGTACCATTTTGTCCCGGAACGAGCTGGGCGATGGTGAAGCTCAAGTCCGCCGCCGGCAGCCCTTGCAGCGGCGCGCCGTTCTGATCGGCAAGCTGGAACTTCACCACCGGCATCCCGCTGATCGTGACGCTGGTGATCGTCCCGGTGATCGCGGTCGCCGTGCTGACATTGAGCGCCGACCCGGTGGTCGACGGCCCCGACGGACCGGTAGACCCCGTCGCGCCCGCCGGACCCGGCGAGCCGGTCGTGCCGCTACAGGCGGCAACCAGTGCACACAGTAATCCGGCGCCCCACACTGCCGCCCCGGGGAAGGGGTGGCTTGATTCACGAGTCCCGTTCGCAGGCCACATGACAGAACTCTCCCTAGACGATCTCGACAATGGAGCTGCCCCAAACGGTGCCGACGGCGCGGGGATGGGTCCTGCGGCGTCCCTCGTGAAGCTAATGTGCAAGGGGTTGCGCGTCTGTACGCCAACGTACAGAAGGTGAATCCGAGAATCGAGTAGCATTTTTCGTCAAAGGATTGCTCATGGTCTCATCGAGAAGCTTCCCGTGAATTCGCCGCAGCCCGTGCGTCGAGGCTTTGGCCCATGGCTCTGGCGGCGTCCACAGCGTTGGTTTCTGCTCGGTATCCCGGTTGGAGGATTGATTGCCTTCCTCCTCGGCATCGCCTTTACGGGCGGCTTCATCGGCAGTCTCAAGGTCGCGGAGACGGACAAGTTCTGTACCTCCTGTCACGAGATGAATACTCCCTTTCAGGAGCTCACCGGGAGCGTCCATTACTCCAACGTGTTCGGCATCCAGGCGAGCTGTGGGAACTGTCATGTGCCGCCGAAGTTCATACCGGGATTGTGGCGACACGTTCAGGCGTACGCTGAAGTGTGGGGCCACATGAGAGGGGAGCTCAATACACCCGCAAAGTACGAAGCACATCGTTTGGAGCTCGCGCAGACAATCTGGAAGGAGCTGAAGGCCAACGACTCTGCCGAATGCCGCAGCTGCCACACGCCCGCCGCGATGGCATTCGCGAAGCAACCGGCGGAGGCGGCGAGCGCCCACCAGTCATTGGCGAAGGACGGAATGACCTGCATCGACTGCCACCGGGGCGTCGCACACACGCTACCTCAAGGCGGATGAGGCGCCGGTAGCGGGCGCGACCGCCCGCTGAAATATCGAGCCACGATGCGCCCGATTTCGCTCGCCCTGAAATTGAATATGCGCCGTGGCCAGAACAACTCACGCTTATCGCACACCGTCGAGATGCTGAAACGCGAAATCTCTCCCTTCAACGCCTCGACCGCGGCGCCTTGGTCTCCCTGCGCGATGCCGGCGTCGAGCCGGGCGCGCAGTGCGCGTGCGGCGGCAATGCCGTTCGCCACACCGCGGCCACGCCGCTTCGAGATACGGCCGTGCATAACCTTCAGTTCGTTGAGCCGCTTGGCGGCATCGTAAGTCGCATCGACGAGCTCGCTGCGGTTCATCCACTTGGTCTCGTAATTTAGAATGCGCTCCCAGGTCGGCTGTATCAGCAGCTGTCGGTGCTCCTCGAGCGTGCGGGCAAACAAGCGGTATCCGAACCGTTCCGGTTCCTCGAAGCCCCGGCTGCCGGGATCGATGAACGGTCCCATGGGCGAGATGAAGCAGGAGAGCCGCTTGTCGCCCAGCTGAAAGAGGCGCCCGCAATACTCGACGGTGTCGCGCACCGATGCGGTGGTCTGCGTGGGCAGGCCTATCATGAAGAATATATCGATCCGCACGCAGCGCAAGCGCACGGCTTCCTTGATGATCGCTTCCATGTCCTCGGTGGTGTACCCGGATTCGCCCTCCTGGGCGTCGCGCACCGATTGCTCGTGACTTTCGGGACTGAACTCCATGCTCCAATGGCGCACGCTGCGGTCAATGTCCTGAAGGAAAGACGCTGGGGGTAGGGCAAAGAACTCGAACACGATCGTGTTCGGCAGATCGGCCTCGCGCAAGCGCTCGAGGACCTCGGCGGCGTGCTCCGGTCCCGCCATCAGCAAATCACCGACCAGCACGATCGGGCCGTGCGCCAGGCGGCAGATATCTTGCAGGTTGGCGACCAGACTTGCGGGACTGCGATACACGGGCTTCTGCCGCTTGGTCAGATGCGTGCAGCTGGTATGCGAGCTGCCGCAGGTCACGCATTCGAAAGCGCAGCCCTTGACCGTAAACACCGTCGTGATCGGGTTGTTCCACCAACCGTTGAAGGGCAGGGTGCTTGCCAGATCCCGGTAACGCAGTACCATCTCGACCATCAGATCGGGCCGCAGGTCGACGTAGTCGAGGGTCTGGGGCACGAAAGCGAGGGGATTGACGTGAATTCCCTTGTCGTCCTTCCATGTAAGATTCGGGATCCTGTCGACGGGCGCGCCCTCAGTGAGTGCGACGAGCAGCTGGTGCAGCGGCGGCTCGGTGCTGTCGCCGCGCAGTACGTAATCCACCTGCGGGTAGGCGATCAGTTCGCGCTGAAAATACGTCGCCGACAAGCCCCCGATGATGACGGGTACGTCGGGATGCAGCTCTTTGGCGATGCGTGCCACCTCCAGGGCCCCGTGGGCATGCGGCATCCAATGCAGGTCGATGCCGATCGCCTTGGGTCTCTGCCGCGCGAGGAAGCGGGGTACATCGAAGCGGCGGCTGTTCAACATGCGCAACGCAAGGTTGACGATCCGCACGCGCAGGCCGCGATCGTGCAGATAGCTTGCAATCGTCAAGAACCCAAGAGGGTACATCTCGAACACGGTGGAAGAGGGCACCATGTCGCTGACCGGACCGTAAAGAATAGCCCGCTCGCGGAAATCGTAGACGCTCGGCGCATGCAGCAGCAAAAGATCGGTCTCAAGGCGAGATCTGCTGAACACGGGACCCTGCGTTTATTTGGACGCGGTCTATTGAACGCGAACGCGGATCAGCTCCTCGCCGTCCGGATCGAGCACATGGACGGCGCAGGCGAGGCAGGGATCGAAGCTGTGAATCGTGCGCAGGATCTCGAGCGGCTGCTTCGGGTCCTTCACGCTCTGGCCCTTGAGGGCCGCCTCGTACGGGCCTTCGGCGCCTGCTGCGTCGCGCGGTCCGGCGTTCCAGGTGGTGGGCACCACCGCCTGGTAGTTCGAGATCTTGCCGTCGTCGATTACGATCCAGTGGGCCAACGAGCCTCGGGGCGCTTCGAGAAATCCGACTCCCTGCGCATGCTTCGGCCAGGTCGAGGGCTCCCAAAGCGTCTCGTTGAAGGTGCGCACATCGCCGGCCTTAATGTTCGCCATGAGGGTGTCGTACCACTGCGGCAGCGTATCGGCGAGGATTTTGCATTCGAGCGCCCGTGCGGCGGTGCGACCCATGGTCGAAAACAGGGCGGTAAGCGGCAGGCCCAGTTGGGCCAGCGCTTTGTTGGCCAGCTCCTTGGTCGGCTCATGACCGCCGGCGTACAGCATGAGCACCCGCGCCAGGGGCCCCGTCTCCATGGCATTGCCTTTCCAGCGCGGCGACTTGAGCCAAGAGTAGCTGGCCGAAGTATCCAGATGCTGGTACGGGGGCGGCGGACCCGAATAGTTCAACTGCGTCTCGCCCTTGTAGGGATGCAAACCGGTATCCTTGCCGCCGCTGTAGTCGTACCACGAATGAGCCACGAATTCCTGGATGCCCTCGTCTGCCGTGAGATCGACTTCCTGAATGTGGGACAGATCACGCGCCAGAATTGCGCCGCGCGGCACCAGGAAGGTCTTCGGGTCCTGGCTACCCAGGGCGGGAAAATCTCCGTAGGTCAGGAAATTGCCGGTGCCTTCTCCGCACTTGAACCAGTCTTTATAGAAGGAGGCGATGGCCAGCACATCCGGCAAGTAGACCTCATCGACGAAGCTGCGCATTTGCTCGATGAGCTCGGCCACCTTTTGCAGGCCGACCACATTGACGGCCGTCGAGCTCGTTCCCGCACCGGCATGGACGCTGATGGCGGAGGGGGTGCCGCCCACCAGCACATTCGGGTGTGGATTCTTGCCGCCGAAGATGGTCTGCACTTGTATGATTTGACGCTGCCACGCCAAGGCGTCCAAATAATGCGCAACGGCCATGAGATTCGCTTCCGGCGGCAGCTTGTAGAGTGCGTTGCCCCAGTAGGCGTTGGCGAAAATGCCGAGCTGACCTGACTCGACGAGAGCTTTGACTCGCGACTGCACGTCGGCGAAGTAGCCCGGCGAGGAGCGAGCGTAGCTCGAGATCGACTGCGCGAGTGTCGAAGTGGCCTTCGGGTCGGCCTTCAGTGCCGACACCACGTCCACCCAGTCGAGCGCGTGCAAGTGATAAAAATGCATCACATGATCGTGGACGAACTGCGTGGCGATCATGAGATTGCGGATCAGCTGAGCGTTGACGGGGATCGTATACTTCAGCGCGTCTTCAACCGCCCGCACCGAGGCGATGCCGTGGACCAGCGTACACACGCCGCAGATGCGCTGCGCGAAAGCCCACGCATCGCGCGGATCACGTCCCTTGAGAATGATTTCGATGCCGCGCACCATGGTGCCGGAGCTCGACGCCTGGGTGATGACCGAGCCGTCGAACTGCGCCTCGATCCGCAGATGTCCTTCGATCCGCGTAACGGGATCGACCACGATGGTCTCTGCGCTCATGTCGCGCTCGCCGTCCCGGAGAGGTTGGCGGCTACCAATTCCAGCAAGCTTTGCGGTGTCTTGTTCCAGGTGAAGTGAGCCTGCGCATCATCGAAGGTGCGCCGACAATCCGAGCAGCTCGTGAGGAAGGTAGCGGCGCCCGTGTCGTCGATTTCGCGCAGCTTCGTCTCCATGGTCCGGTAGCGCAGGGGGGCGGCCCGCTCGATGTCGAGAACACCCCCGCCACCGCCGCAGCAGAAACTGAAGCCCCCATGATTCTTCATCTCGCGCAGCTCGACTCCCATGGCTTTCATGAGCATCCGCGGAGCCTCCTTGACGCCGCCTTTCCGCACCGACTCACAGGGATCCTGAAAGGTGGTCGCACCGGTGACCGCTTTGCCCAGTCGGAGGCGCCCCGCCTCGAGCTCATTGGCGAGGAATTCGGTGACCTGGAGGACCTTGAAAGGCAGCGGCTTGCCGTATAGTTCGGCCGCTTCCCAGCGGAGCGCCGCGTACGCGTGGCCGCATTCGGGGACCAGTAGAATCTTGGCTTTGCAGGCGATGGCCTGATCGATCAGGCGCAGGCTGATCTCGCGCTGCCATTGCTTGCCGCCGGCGTAATAGCCGTAATTCTCGGCCACCAGTCCGTCGCTGCGAAATGTGCACGATCGGCCCAGGTGCTGCATCACACGCGCGAGCGAGGCGACGGCGCTCGGGTAATGCTCGATGTCCGTCCTCGGCACGCATAACATGATCTCCGCCTCGGGCTTATCGAGCGGTATTTCAACTCCAAACCGCGCACCGATCGCTTGCAGCTGGTCGCGGTAGGGCTCCGCGCTCGGCTCGGGTTGGCCCGTGGCTTGCTGGTGCGCGGCTTTCTCATAGAGCTCTTTCGGCGCAAGCCCGGCATCGAACATTGCGTGCCGAGCCTGCTCGATCAGCGCCGCCACATCGATCCCCATGGGGCAGATCAAGCTGCAGCGGCCGCACAGATTGCAGCTATCGAACAACAAGTGCTGCCACTGCGCCAGCTGGCCGGCCTTGACCTCGCGCTTCAGACCGAGGAGTCTCACCAGCGGCGCGAATGCGCTGGCCTCACGCTTGTAGGCTTGCTTGAACGGTTCCACCTTCCAGATCGGCGTGTATTGCGGATCTTCGGTCGCAATATAGAAGTGACAGGCGTCGGCGCAAATGCCGCAGTGGATGCACGACTCGAGCCGGAACGCGCTGAGCGCACCGATCTCTTGCGCAAAGCCGCTCATGGCGCCGGCAACACGAGCCTCCGGAGTTCGGAGCTCCGCGGGCGCGAGACTCGCGCTGTCCGTCGCCCTGGCACTGCTCATGAAGTAGCTCCTTTGCGGGCAAGCAGAGCGCCGTTGATGGCGCGCGAAGGAAAGATGTAGAACGCGTGCATCAGCTTGCCGAACGGGAACCACACCAGCAGGGCATCGACGCTCAGGATGTGTATCCCTAAGAGCGTCTCATACTGAGCTCCGATGTGAGCGGTGGCGGCGAGACCCGTGACCAACACCAACATCGTGATGAACCAGCTGAAGTAATCATCGAAATTCGATAGCATCCTCATGACGGGGTTGGTCACGCGCCGAAACAATACCGCCGTGAACAACGTCAGGGTCAGTACTGAAATCACGGTGATCAAGCTGCTCGGTAAACCCGGCCAGGTGAGCCCGAACAGGCTGCCGAGAAATAGGATGTGCGGCGTGAACAGCAACACCACGGCAAACAGGCCGAGGTGATAGCTGTAGCCGAGGGCTTCACCCGCTCCGGTGCGACCGATGAACTCCCGATGCGGCCAGGAACGGGAGCCCACGGTGAGCAAACCGCCGGCCATGTACTTGAAGACCGAGGCTCGCGGTTTGTTCAGATCGAAGCGGATGCGCAGCAGCGCGAAGGCGATGATACGCCAGGCCACCCCCAGGCAAAACACCGCGATGGCTGCCTTGAGTGCCGGCCCGCGTGCAAAGTCCAACAAATTCATGGCTCAGCCCTCCTTCTGTTGGCGGTCGGCCGCGTCTTGTTCGCTGCGATGCTGGCGCAGCCGGCTGACGCCGGCCGACGCCACGCCGAGCGCGGCACCTGCCGCCACGGCGGCTCCGCCCACTTCCAGCGCGCGCAGCGGCGAGGGTGTACCTGCTTTGCCCCATTCGGCGCTGGCCTGAGCCGCATAGAAACTGCCTTTGTCCCAGAAGCCGGGCTCGGAACAGCCCAGGCATCCGTGTCCGGACTCAATGGGGAAGCTGGTGCCGCCGTTCCATTTGATGGTCGCGCAGGCGTTGTGGGTGGTCGGCCCCTTGCAGCCGAGCTCATACAGGCACCAGCCGTTGCGTGCGCCTTCGTCATCGAAGGATTTGGCGAATTTTCCTTCGTCATAGAACGGCCTGCGGTAACAGCGGTCGTGAATCGTGTTGCCGAAGAAGGCCTTCGGACGCCGATGCTCATCCAGATCGGGGACTTTCCCGGTGCTGACGAATTGCAGCAGCGTGCCGGTGATGACTTCCGGAATGGGCGGGCATCCGGAGACGTTGATGATGGGCTTATCTTCCACAATGGCGGTTACCGGCCAGGCGCCCGTCGGGTTGGGATCGGCGAAGGGGATGCCGCCAAACGAGGAGCAAGTTCCCACGCAGACAATGGCCGCCGCGCCCTTGGCCGCCTCGCGCAGTGTATCCACGGCGCTGCGGCCGCCGGCGGTGCAATAGGCACCACCCGCTCCAGTCGGCACCGACCCGTCGATGACCAGCACGTATTTGCCGAAATTGACCTTCATCGCGTTCGCGAGGGCCGTTTCCGCGGCGTCGCCTGCCGCTGCCATGAGGGTGTCGTCGTAATCGAGGGAGATGACGTTGAATATCAGGCTCTCGATGGTCGGCGCGAAAGAGCGTGTCAACGACTCGAAACAGCCGGTGCACTCCTGGAACGACAGATACAGCACCGACGGTCTTGGCGCGTGGCGCAACTGCTCGGCCATGGCGGCGCCCATCCACGGCGGCAATGCCATGACAGAAGCCGTCGCCGTGCAGAACTTGATGAAGCCGCGCCGGCTGATGCCCGCCCTTCGCAGCGACTCGCCGACGGTGAGCTCCTCATGGCCGAGAGGCATGGCTTCCTCCCCGCAGCGATGCGGCCGATGCGCTGATATGCGCGCGCAGGTCGCGCGCGCCGGCGGCCATCTCGTCGGACGCGCTCGCAAGCATTTCAGGTACCCGGCTCACTTCGAGCAATTCGGCCATCAGCGCACCTTGCTGATCGAAGTGCTCCACCCACCAGACTCCCGAGACGCGCGTTTCGCGCATTTTTGATAGGCCCTGCGCGTCCACCGTCGCCTGCACTTCCCCGTCTCCCAGCACGCGCTGCAATTCCGCTCGATCCCGGGGACTCATCGGAAGGCTGCGCAGGTCGATCGATCCCGGAGGCTCCCCGCGGACGAGCCGCTCGAGGAGGGTCGCTAGCTCGGAGAGAATCGCGGCGACGCCGCCGCCCAAACCGCCCCCCGGCGGCTCGATCGGGCCGGACGGCTCGATCGGGCCCGACGGCTCGATTCGTACCGGGATGTCGGTGAGTCGACTCATGCCTGCATCCAGCGCTCGAGCGTTGCGCGCGCGCGACGGGAGGCCTCGGGCATCACCTCTGCCACGGGGCGCGAGAGCATCTCGCACCAGTCGATCCGGCCGGGTTGAATGCACAGGAGCGCCCGCTGATCCGGCAGACAGCCCAGCAGCCGCGCCATATCGAGTAAATCGATCAGACCCACCTCGTGAACGGTCCGGCGGCGCGAGATTTTCAGAAATTCGTCCATCGCCGTGCCCTCGAACAGCCCGATCGCCCCGGGTTCGCGCTCGAGATCGGCTGCGTCGATCACCAGCATCGAATGCGTCGCTTCCACGTAGGGCAGCAAGCTAAAACTCAGCGTGCCTCCGTCGACGAACTTCGCCGCGTCGGCGCCCAGTTCCACCCGCAGCCGCTCGACGAGTCGAATGCCCGCCCCGTCGTCACTCAGCAGCACATTCCCGAAGCCGAGCACCAGGGCGCGCGGCGTTGCGAGCCGGAGCGCAGCCGCCCCAGCGCCGCGCGGGTCCGGGCTGCAATCCTTCGTGTGGTGCCCGACCCTGGAGGTCAAATGCCAATCCTCGCTTTAAGGCTGGGGATCTGAGCACCCCGCCGGGTGCCCGGTCTGTGCGTTGGCGTACATAACAAAAATCGCCCATGCGGTAGCCTGCCGTTGTGCACGAGCTATCCGTCTGCCAAGCGTTGCTGGGGCAAGTCGCCGAGATTGCGAAAAAACGCGGCGCGAGCGCCGTCGAACGGATCACCATCGAAGTGGGACCGCTCTCCGGCATCGAGCCCGCACTCCTCGCCAGCGCATTCTCGATCCTGCGCGCCGGCGGCTGCGCGGCGCAGGCTCAGCTGTCGATTGAATCGACGATGGTGAGCGTCGACTGCGCAGGCTGCGGGGCGCGATCGCCGGCCGAACCGAATCGGCTGGTGTGCGCGGTGTGCGGTGGCTTCCGTACGCGCATCATCGCCGGAGATGAGCTGCGTCTGCGTCGTGTGGAGCTGCGAGTGCCACAGTCCCGATCGGCGTTGACCGTCTGACAGAGTTGACCGTCTGACAGAGGAGGGGAGCGAATTCATGTGCCAAACCTGCGGTTGCGCCGTCACCCCGGAAAACAGCCGAACCGGCGCCGTGATCGAAGTGCTGCAAGATTTGCTCTCCGCCAACAACCAGGTCGCGGCTCACAACCGCGAGCACTTTGACGAGCACGGTGTGCTCGCGATCAACCTCATGTCCTCGCCGGGGGCCGGCAAGACGGCCTTGCTGGAAGCGACGATCGTGGCATTGCGCGACCGGTATCGCATCGCGGTGATCGAGGGGGATCTGGAAACCGACAACGACGCGGCACGCATTCGCGCGCACGGTGTGCCGGCGATACAAATCACGACCGGAACCGCCTGCCACCTGGATGCGGGCCTGGTGCATCGGGCACTGCACGATTTACCGCTTGCCGGTCTCGACCTGCTGTTCATCGAAAACGTCGGCAACCTCGTGTGCCCGGCCAGCTTCGATCTCGGGCAGCATCGCAATGTCACGCTGCTCAGCGTCACCGAGGGCGATGACAAGCCGGCGAAATATCCGGTGATCTTCCGCGCGAGTGACCTGGTGGTGCTGAGCAAGGCGGACTTGCTCGACGTCTTGGAGGACTTCGACCCGGCGCGCGCGGCAGCGGCGCTGCGCGCGCTCGGCCGCGACACACCGATGATCCATACTGCCGCGCGCCGCGCGCCTGCGCTGGGACCCTGGTTGGATTGGCTGGAACTGCAACTGTCCGCCTGGCGGCCGGTCGCGCACGGCACGCGATCGATGATCGCTGCGCCGGCAGGAGCCTGACACATGTGCCTTGCAGTCCCGGTTCGAGTCGTGGCAGTTCTCGGCAATCAATGGGTCGAAACCGAGGTAGGCGGCGTTCACAGCCGCATATCGATTGCGCTGATCGATGAGGTTGCGGTCGGGGACTATGTCATCGTCCACGCGGGATTCGCCATCACTCGCCTCGATGTCGAAGAGGCGGAGAAGTCGCTCGCCTTGTTCGATGAGATCGCTGGGTGCCTCGGGGAGCCTGTCGATGCGCTACATCCGCGGCTTCCGTGAAGGCGCCGCTGCGGCGGCGCTGGCAAAACTGCTCGCCGCGGAGGTCGACCCTCGACGCGAATATCACCTGATGGAGTTTTGCGGCGGTCATACACACGCCATCTTTCGCTATGGGGTCGAGGATCTACTGCCCGGCAACATTCACCTCGTGCACGGCCCGGGGTGCCCAGTGTGCGTGCTGGCGATGCCGAGACTCGATGCGGCCATCGAGCTCGCCCGGCGGCCCGATGTGACGCTGGTAAGCTACGGGGACATGCTGCGCGTGCCGGCATCGCGGCGACAGAGCTTGCTCAAAGCGCGGGCGCAAGGCGCCGACGTGCGCATGGCCTATTCGGCGCTCGAGGCCCTCGAAGTGGCGGCGGATCATCCGGAGCGCGAGGTCGTGTTCTTCGCGATCGGGTTCGAGACGACGACGCCTGCGACCGCGTATCTCGTTCTTGAAGCGCGACGCCTTGGGTTATCCAATCTCAGCGTTTATTGCAATCACGTGGTGACCCCAGCCGCCATTCAGAGCATCCTTGATTCGCCCGAAGTTCGTGAATGGGGGCAGGTGCGGGTCGACGGTTTCATCGGTCCGTCTCATGTCAGCGCCGTGATCGGCAGCGGCCCCTACGAGTTTTTTGCGGAAGAATACCAGCGCCCCGTGGTCATTGCCGGCTTCGAGCCGCTCGATGTGCTGCAGGCGGTGCGCATGCTGGTGCGGCAGCTGAACGCGGGTCGCGCGCGTGTCGAGAATCAGTTCACGCGCGGGGTCATTCGCGAAGGCAATCGGAAGGCGCAGAGTCTGGTCGCCGAGGTGTTCGAGCTGCGTTCGAGCTTCGAGTGGCGCGGCCTCGGCGCGCTGCCGTACAGCGGTCTGCGCATCAAGTCCGCGTTCGCCGAGTTCGATGCCGAGCGGCGCTTTGCAATGGAGTTCCAAGCCGTTCCCGAGAACGCGGCCTGCCAATGCCCGGCGATCATCCGCGGCGTCAAGAAGCCCACCGACTGCGCGATTTTCGGAACCGCATGCACACCGCGTAATCCGATCGGTTCGTGCATGGTGTCCGCGGAGGGTGCTTGCAGCGCGTATTACAAGTACCGTCGTAGGTCTGCGCCGGCGGCCGTCTGATGCGCATCTTGCTGCTGGTACACGCATTCAACAGCCTATCGCAACGCCTCTATGTCGAGCTGACGCGCGACGGCCACGAACTCTCGGTCGAGCTTGACATACACGATCGAGTCACCAGCGAAGCGGTGGAGCTCTTCACCCCGGATGTAGTCCTCGCACCGTTCTTGAAGCGCGCCATTCCGCCATCGGTTTGGCGGCGGTGTCCATGTCTCATCGTACATCCGGGACCTCCCGGCGACCGCGGCCCATCGGCACTCGACTGGGCGATTCTTCGCGGCGTGGATACCTGGGGTGTCACGGTCTTGCAGGCCGTGGAGCAGTGGGACGCAGGGCCCGTTTGGGCATGCGCCTCATTCCCGATGCGCGCTGCACGCAAGAGCAGCCTGTACCACCACGAGGTGAGTGAACAGACCGTCGGCGCGGTGCGCGAAGCGCTCGCCCGCATCGCGACGGGTATCGGTCCGCAGTCCGACGCGGCGGGTCGAGCCGGGTACGGCTGGCAGCCGCCGTTGCGACAAGCGCAACGAGCGATCGATTGGAATCGCGACGATACGAAAACCGTGCTGCGCAAGATCCACTCGGCTGACGGCTCCCCCGGAGTCGAAGACCTATTATTCGATCGTCGCTTCAGGCTGTTCGACGCCCATCCGGAGACTCACCTCGCAGGCCAACCCGGCATGCTCATTGCGCGCCGGCACGAGGCCGTCTGCCGTGCCACCCGGGACGGCGCCGTGTGGATCGGCCAACTGCAGCCGGTCGAGGAGCTGCAACACAGCTTCAAGCGTCCAGCGGTGCTTGCCCTCGGTGATCTGGCGGACAGGTTGCCGCTCGCCGCTCCTGACCCAGCGCACGCGAGCGGCATCCTCGCGGACTTCGAGATCCGCTACGAGGAGCGCGATGAGATCGGCTATCTGCATTTCGAGCTCTACAACGGCGCTCTGAGTACGGCGCAGTGCCAACGACTGCGGTCCGCCTACGCCCAGGCATGCCGGCGTCCGACCCGAGTCATCGTGCTCATGGGCGGAGCGGACTTCTGGTGCAACGGCATGCACCTGCATTGCATAGAGGCCGCCGACAGCCCGGCCGATGCCTCCTGGACCAATATCAACCTCATCGACGATCTCGCCCGCGACATTTTGACGACCGAGACGCATCTCACGATCGCCGCGTTGCACGGCAACGCCGCCGCGGGCGGTGTATTCCTCGCGCTCGCCGCCGACCGCGTTCTGGCCCGCAGCGGCGTCGTGCTCAATCCTCACTATCGCAATATGGGCAATCTCTACGGGTCGGAATACTGGACCTATCTCCTGCCCGGACGCGTGGGTGCCGAGCGAGCGCAGCTCGTCATGGGGCGCCGGTTGCCGCTAGGTGCGCCCGAAGCCTGTGCGCTGGGGCTCATCGATGGCCACGCCGGGCCGCACACCGCGGCGTTCCACGCGCTTATCGAAGCCGAGGCGCTGAGCCTTGCGGCCGATTGCGCGCAAAACTTGGCGCAGAAGCGCGCGCGGCGAGCGCGCGATGAGCGGGCGCAGCCGCTCGCCGATTATCGAGACCGTGAGCTTGCGCGTATGCGCATGAATTTCTACGGGTTCGACCCGAGCTACCACATCGCTCGTCATCGCTTCGTGTACCGTACGCCGCACGCCTGGACACCGCTGCATTTGGCGGGGCATCGTCGGCTTGCCGACGCCGCCGAGCGTGAGCCGGAACGCGCATGACCTCGCCTGCGCTGCCCGCGGATTTTCTGCCCGCTTGCGCAGCACGGCGCTGGCAAATCGGCGGGCGCGTGCAGGGCGTGGGTTTTCGTCCGTTCGTCTTTCGCCTCGCACATCACTACGAGCTTGACGGCTGGGTGCGCAACTCGGGCGGTACGGTCGAAATCCACGCGCAGGGAGCCGCCGAGCGGTTGCAGTCGTTCGGGGAAGCGCTGCTCAGCCGTGCGCCGCCCGCGGCGCGGGCGCGGCTGCTCGCCGTGCGACCCGCGTCAATCCAGCCGAACGAGGGATTCCGCATTCTGGAGAGCGTCCTCGGCCCGGGTCGGCATCTCCACGTCCCCACGGATCTCTACACGTGCGCCGAGTGTTTGGCGGAGCTTCGCGATCCGACCGCACGACGCTATCGATACCCGTTCATCAACTGTACGCAGTGTGGACCGCGCTACACCCTCATTCGCGCGATGCCGTACGATCGCCCCAACACCACCCTCGATTGCTTCACGCTGTGCCGTGACTGTGCTGCCGAATATTCGGACCCGCTCGATCGCCGCTTTCACGCCCAACCCTTGGCGTGCGCCGCCTGCGGACCCGCCCTGAAGTGGCACAGCGGGCAGCGCACGGTGTGCGGCAACGAGCCCGTGCTGGCTGCGGCGCTCGAGGCTTTGCGCAATGGCTGGATCGTCGCGGTGCGCGGCGTGGGCGGCTATCATCTGCTCTGCGATGCCGCCAACGAGGCTGCCGTGAACCGCTTGCGAGCTCGCAAGGGCCGGCCCGCCAAGCCGTTGGCGGTGATGGTGCCGTGGCGCGGCGAGGACGGCCTCGACTACGCGCGAGGGCTTGCGCAGTTGTCGCCGCTGGAAGGCGCCCTGCTGAGCGACTCGGTACGGCCAATCATGCTCACGGCGCGGCGCGCGTGCGCCCAGGTTGCCACCTCCATCGCACCCGGCTTGCGCGAGTTGGCGCTGATGCTGCCTTACAGTCCGTTGCATCATCTGCTGCTCGAGGATTTCGGTGCCGCACTGGTGGCGACTTCCGCCAACGTGAGCGGCGAGCCCGTGTTGATCGACCCGGAACAGGCAGAGACTCGGCTGGGCGAGGTCGCCGATGGCTTTTTGCATCACAGCCGCGCCATCGTGCGGCCGGCGGACGATCCGGTCGTCCGCGTCGTCGCGGGCGCCGCGAGGCCTCTGCGACTGGGGCGGGGAACGGCACCGCTCGAGCTCTCCCTCCCGCAGCCCATGGACATTCCCACCCTCGCGGTCGGTGCTTACATGAAAACCACCGTGGCGTTGGCGTGGGGCGATCGGGCCGTCGTGTCCCCGCACATCGGCGACCTCACGAGTCCCAGGGGACGCGAAATCTTCGCGCAGGTCGCGCACGATCTGCAGCGTCTGTACGGCGTGCGCGCCGAGCGCATCGTGCACGATGCGCATCCGGGATTCCCCAATACGCGCTGGGCGCGCGAATCGCGCCTGCCAACCCGGGCAGTTTGGCATCACTGCGCACACGCATCAGCGGTGGCGGGCGAGTATCCAAGCCGGTCCCATCTCCTGTGCTTCACGTGGGATGGGATCGGCCTGGGTCCGGACAATACGCTGTGGGGCGGAGAGGCGCTGCTGGGCGAACCAGGTACGTGGGCGCGGGTGGCGAGCTTTCGTCCGTTCCGGTTACCCGGCGGCGAACGTGCCGCGCGCGAGCCCTGGCGATCGGCCCTTGCGCTGTGTTGGGAGTGCGACCAGATCTGGCCGCAAGGCGAAGATCTATGCGGCTCCCTGCTGCGCACAGCTTTCGACGGCGGAGTGAACAGCCCGTCGACGACGGCGGTCGGCCGCCTGTTTGACGCGGCCGCCGCGCTGCTCGGCACTTGCTTGCACGCGACTTACGAAGGCGAAGCCCCGATGCTTCTCGAGGCGCTCTGCGAGGACGCCGTCGCGCCGGTCTCGCTGCCGCTCGTACGCGACGCGACTGGAGTCTGGCGCAGCGACTGGGCCCCGCTCATTGAGGTATTGCGGGATGAACGGCGTACGGCCGCCGCACGAGCCGCTTTGTTTCATTCGACTCTCGCGCAGGTGTTGTGCGACCAGGCGCTGGCCGTGCGCGAGCAGAGCGGCGTCACACGCGTCGGACTCGGCGGCGGAGTATTTCAGAACCGAGTCTTGACCGAGCAGGCGCATGCACTGTTGACGACCGCCGGCTTCGAGGTCCTGATCCCTGCGCGGCTTCCCGTCAACGATGCCTCGATCAGCTACGGTCAGCTGATCGAATCGGCCGCCGAATCCCATGCGTGCAGTTAAGTTTCACGATACCCACGTCAGTCTGGCGCACGGCAACGGCGGGCGCATGATGCGCGAGCTGATCGAGGAGCTATTCGTTCCGGCGCTCGCCAACCCGCTGCTCGACACCAATGCCGACGCCGTCTCGCTGTCAGTCCCCGCTGATCAGGAGCTCGTCGTAACGACCGACGGATTCACGGTGCAGCCGCTCGAGTTCCCCGGCGGCAACATCGGTTCGCTGGCCGTTCACGGCACCGTCAACGACCTCGCGGTGAGCGGCGCCGTGCCGCGATACATGACGCTCAGCGTATTTCTGGAAGAAGGCCTGGAGATTGCCCTGCTGCGCCGTGTGGTCGATGCACTCGGCCGTGCGGCCCGGGCGTGCGGCGTAGCCGTCGTCGCCGGTGATACCAAGGTCGTCGGTCGCGGCGATTGCGACGGGGTGTACCTGGCAGCGACCGGGATCGGCTTCCGGCCGCGCGGCGTCTGTCTCGCGCTCCGCCGTATCCGCAGCGGCGACCGCGTTCTCGTCAGCGGTCCGATCGGCGAGCATGGTGCGGCGGTCATGCTGGCGCGCCAAGAGTTCGGCCTGCGCGGGCATCTCGAATCGGATTCCGCGAGCGTGTTCCCCCAGGCGCAGGCTCTGACGACTGTTGCGGGTCTGAAGTTCATGCGTGATCCTACGCGCGGCGGGCTCGCGACCGTCGCACACGAGATCGCCCGTTTGGCGGGTCTTTGCGTGCGTCTGGTAGAATCGCAAATCCCGATCAACGACTCCGTTCAATCGGTCTGTGAGTTGCTGGGCTTCGATCCTCTGTATTTGGCGTGCGAGGGCCGGCTCATCGCCGTTGTCGCGCCGGAGACCGCCGAGCGCGCCTTGGCCGCGTTGCGCACGGTGGCGCCCCGGGCCGCGCTGATCGGCGAGATCGGCGACGGTTCGCCCCAAGTGATATTGCACACCGCCTTCGGCGGCGAGCGCTCGCTCGATGAGCTCGAGGACGATCCGCTGCCGCGCATCTGCTGACCTGCGGCGAGCGTCACGAGCGCCGCGCATCTTTAAATTCGTGCCGTTCGAAGACGCAGGGCATTGCCGATCACCGACACGGAGCTCAAACTCATGGCGGCCGCTGCGATAATGGGGCTCAAAAGCAGTCCAAAAGCAGGATACAGCGCTCCGGCCGCCACTGGGATTCCCACGACGTTGTAGATGAACGCCAGTGCGAGATTCTCGCGGATGTTGCGCATGGTGGCGCGACTTAGGGCCCGACCTCGCGCGATTCCTCCGAGATCTCCTTTGACGAGTGTGAGTCCGGCACTTTGCATGGCGACATCGGTGCCTGTACCCATGGCAATGCCGACATCGGCTTCTGCCAACGCCGGAGCGTCATTGACGCCATCCCCGGCCATCGCAACCACCCGGCCGTCGCGCTTGAGTCGCCGAACGATGGCGTTTTTTTGATCGGGCAGTACGTCCGCCTGCACCTCAGTGATACCGAGCTTGCCGGCGACAGCTTCGGCGGTGGTCCGATTGTCGCCGGTCAACATGACGATCCGGATGCCCTCACTGCGCAAGGCATCGAGCGCCGCCATCGTAGTCGCCTTGATCGGATCCGCCACCGCGATGATGCCGGCCGGCCTGTCGTCCACCGCCACAAATAGCGCTGTAGCGCCTTCTTTTCTCAGCGCATCGGCGTGCGCCTCGAGGTCGGCGCTGGGTATCCCGAGGTCCTTGAGCAGTGCGGCGTTGCCGACGGCGACCCGTCGAGCCCCGGTGGTCCCGGTCACACCTTTGCCCGTGACGGAAGCGAAATTCGCGACCTCTTGCAGCGCCACCTTGCGCTCCGCGGCCGCCGCCAGAATTGCCGCGGCGAGCGGATGTTCGCTCAATTTTTCCAGGCTCGCGCCGAACGACAGAACGGCGGATTCTTCGAAGCCGGCCGCAGGCACGACCGCCCTCACGCGAGGCTTCCCTTCCGTGAGGGTGCCGGTCTTATCGACCACCAGAGTATCGACCTTCTCGAATCGCTCGAGCGCTTCGGCATTCTTGACGAGAATGCCTGCGCGAGCGCCTTTGCCCACACCGACCATGATGGACATTGGGGTTGCGAGGCCGAGCGCGCACGGGCACGCAATGATGAGCACCGACACGGCGGCAACCACCGCAAGACCCAGCGCCGGTGCCGGCGCCCAGATGATCCAAGCCGCGAATGCGATGGCTGCCGACGCCATCACCGCCGGAACAAACCACGCGGCTACGATGTCGACGAGACGTTGGATGGGCGCGCGGCTGCGCTGCGCTTCGGCGACCATGTGCACGATGCGAGATAGGAGGGTATCGGCGCCGATCCTCTCGGCAGTGATCACGAGGGCGCCCATCCCGTTGATCGTGCCGCCGATCACTTTGCCAGCAGCCGCCTTTTCGACCGGGATCGACTCGCCGGTCACCATCGATTCATCGACTGCGCTTACTCCCTCGGCCACGGTGCCATCCACAGGAACCGCTTCGCCGGGTCGTACCCGCAGCCGATCGCCCACACGGACTTCAGCGAGCGGCACTTCCTCATCGGTGCCATCCGCCCGGATACGCCGCGCTGTTTTGGGTGCCAGTTTGAGGAGCGCCCGAATGGCGCCGCCGGTCTTCTCACGCGCGCGCAACTCGAGGATCTGACCCAGCAACACGAGAACCGTGACCACCGCGGCGGCTTCGTAGTAGACCGGGACGAGGCCGTGCTGACGAAGACTCGCCGGGAAAAGTCCAGGGGCAAAAGTCGCCACCAAACTATACAAATAGGACGCCCCAACCCCCAAGGCAATCAAGGTGAACATATTGGGCGAGCGGTTCAAAACCGACGCCCAGGCGCGTTGAAAGAACGGCCATGCGCACCACAGCACGACGGGCGTTGCGAGCGCGAACTGAGTCCACATCGAGGCCGCCATGGACACGTAGCGGTCCAAATTAAGCACAGGCAGGTGGCCGCCCATCTCCAAAACGAAGATAGGAGTGGCGAGGACAGCGCCGACAACGAAGCGCCGGGTCATATTCTCGAGTTCAGGGTTCGTGCTCTCTGCCTCAGGAATGCCCTCCGGCTCGAGCGCCATTCCGCAAATTGGACAACTGCCGGGCTCGCTGCGCCGAATTTGCGGATGCATCGGACAGGTGTAGATCGTGCCCTGAGCTATCGGTGCGGAGGCCGGCGCACCTGAAGGTGCGGCGTCGGGATTGTCGGCGGCCGCTCCGCAGCAGCTCGCCTTCTGAACGGCAGGCTTCATGGTTACCCTCGGTCTCTGTACTTGGTTCATGGGGTAGTCTCACATGCTGTCCCGCCGCGTCCTGACGATGCGGACGTTACCATCGGGGGGCTCGCGCGTGCGGCCGACGTTGGGGTGGAAACTATACGGTATTACCAGCGCCGGCATCTGTTGGCTGTCCCGCATAGCGGCGCCGGCGTTCGACGCTATCCGGCCGGCATGATTGACCGAATTCGGTTCATCAAGCGTTCGCAGAACCTTGGCTTCAGCCTCGATGAGATTCGTGAGCTCATGCGGCTGGTGAGCAAGATCATAGGGTCGACCAATGCCTGCGCCACCAGGATCCGGTCAAACGGATCCCGGTGCAGCAACGGTAATTCCGCGACTCTCGCGGCGTGTTCTCCCGACAGTGCAAGGAGGCTAAACCCCGCCGGCTCGATCCCGTCGAGAACCTAACGGGGGTTGGCATCGAGTTTCCCGAGTGTCGACTTGACGCTGATCTCCCAGATCGAGGCCGCGCTCGCATACACCTCCGCAGCGTCGATCTTTCGGCGGACCGGCGCGGAAAGCCTGGAAGGTTGGGAGAGAGACCAGAGAAGCAGATGCGTGTCGAGCAATATTCGCATGCTCACCGACCCTCGAAGTCGCCGGCCTTGGCGATCATGACCTCGGCGCCTGCGGCGACCTCATCGATGATGCGCGAGAGGTGGGTCTTCGCCTCGTGGATGTTGATTACCTTGCTCATGGAAGGCTCTCGTGTGGACTAGACTAAGTTTAACTAACAGGGGGAGGATCACAATCGGTCGCCGGCCAAACGCCCACACCTGACAGGAAAGCTCCGGCCCGTCCGGCAACAAACGTTGACACCTTTCAAGGTAAGCGCTCGACCTTCCCCACCTATCAGCCGTTGATTTCATCGACAAAGACCTGTTCGTCGATGGCCGGACCCAGCGCGCGCTCGAGGCGATCCAGGAGCTGATGTAGCGTTTCACGGTCCTTGCGTACGACTGCGACGAGCATGTTGTGCTCATCGTTTGCGATCGCCGTGTAACCGAGCGAGGAGTGGTTGATGGCCCCGAGGGTGAGCGGCGAGCCGCTTCCAGGCCTTGCCTCGATTTACGTGAATTGCGCACCCGGCGGTCGCGCTGCGGGTATTGCGTTCGATGGCGCGCCTCCGCATCTACCGTGCGGACGTCGGCGCGCCCTCATTCCGTGATGATACGGTCCGCCCATTCCACGAGCGAGACAAAGATCGTCGGATTGCCGAATTTTGCACCCCACTGCGCAAGATCGGCGTCAGTCACGCCACGGGCACGGGAGCACGCGCCACACGCAAAAATCTGAATCTTCCTCGCCGCAACCTTTTGCAGGGTTTCTTCGAGTGGTGGCCAACCCACCGGGACGACGGCTTTGGCCAATGACAAGCGCATCAGAGAGACGGCTTCTCCGAGCAGGAAGATCTGCACGGTGTGGCCGGCTTCGGCGAGAGCATGACCGTGCAGAAATGGGAAGGCCGCCTTCGTGGGATCGTCAGACCCCCACGCACTCTTCATCATAATCTTGAGTGGCAACTTCGTCTCGGCTGCTCCTGACACGCCTGCCGCTACCATCAGAGGAAGTGCTGCCAATTGTGTTAACGCGTTACGACGGCTCATGTCGGGTTCCCCTATAGTTGTGTAGTTGTGGACCGTTCGGTGGGAAACGGCCGCCGCAAGGCAACCGTTGGCGTCAGCATATGCCCCAGACAAACGCTCAGTAAACCGGTGCGATTGGTTGCTTCGAAGGCGGGCGTTCCCGAACGGCGGGTACGGGTCCGGCCAACTCACGCGCTTGAAGAGTTCGGAATCGAAATGGAAAACGAGGGGTCAAATGCCTGCGCGGGACTAATGCACTAAATTCGCAGGAAATGATCATAAGTCATTGATTTAAAGAGCAGGTCGCCCCACGTCAACCAAGCGTGGGAGTCGCGGATCGTCTCGTTGGGCTCGCGCCCCATCCGTGTGCTCTCGACCGGCAATCATGACGTCCACTCATTCGATCCGTCGCGTCGCGCGGATCCTGAGCAGCTGAAATATGAGGAAGAGGACGCGCGCGAGCAGGCCAAGTAGCTCGAGCGGACTACCGGTTCGTTGCGATACCCATGGCGCGGATTTCGCCGCGCCATGGTCCGGATCGCAATTGGCTCAGGCCTCGATTTGAATACGTCGTGGCATCGCTTTCGCCTGCTTCGGGATCGTGACGGTCAGCACACCATTTTTTCCGGTTGCGTTGACCTTCTCGCCGTCCACCGTATCCGGCAATACAAAGCGCCGATGAAAATGTCCATAACCTCGTTCGATACGACGTCCCTGTAACTCCTCACCACTCTTCGTCATGACTTGCTCGCGTCGATCGCCGGAGAGAGTGAGTACTCCTCCGTCGAGCGTCAATTCCACTTCGGCGGGATCGATACCTGGCAGGTCAACATACAGTTCGAAGCGATTCGCGTACTCGTGGATATCCACCGGCGGAACCCAATTGGCTGTCGCAGAGCTGCTGTCATTCTCGCGCGTGTTGCCGAACAGACGATTGATTTCTTCCTGTAGGCGCGGCATCACGCCCCAGGGATCTTGTCGCATTACAGTACTCATGGCACCACTCCTTCTAGGTTGTCTAGCCGTTGTTCAATTTCTTTGAGATGCCGGCATGGGCATCCGCGGCGAAACTAGGGACGGCAACCAAAAATTCAAGTCTGTCTAGACGGCGGTTGGCTATGGGCTGACAGTGTTTTGGCGCCGCCCGCTGGCGGAACGGTGTTTACGTCGTCTCTCTGTTCCGTAAGTTATTGATTTTATTGAATCCTGGGGACGGAACCGAAATCACCAGAAAACACCGGCAACTTAAGAGATTGACGCCCTACTTGCGCGGCGGGGTTTGAAAGCCGCCAGGCGTTGGGCTGGAATAACCGGCTTCGGCAGCGGGTCACTATTTGCGCTGCTTGCCACATTCACACACTCCAAATCGGCAACGCTGCTGCTGCTTTGCCTGAGTTTCGCCGGCATTTGCTTCAACCAGTCAATGACATTTCCAATCTGCATCGACGTCGCTGGGAAATCCCCGGGGTCCATGGCGGGCGCGCTGATGTGGCTCAAGATCGATCCCACGCGGCAATTGGTCTCGGCAACGACACTGCAATCAGCGCGGGCTGCAAGTCTTCCCGAGCCCGAAGCACCGTGACGGGCATCAAGTCGCCTCATCATCGGACGTTTGCGGTCGGCATCGGCCTAACGCGCCGTGACAAGCCTCTCGGCAGTGCACCCAAAACAAGATCGGACCCCTCATTTGCTCCTTCGTGCAGTTTTACACCTCTGCTTCCGGGTGCCTTTGAGGCTGGTCAACGCCTGCTCGACATAAGCGCGGGCTTCGGCGTGCCCTGACGAGATCCCCACGCCACTTTCCATGATCAGGTTTCGCGATACGCTTGTCAGCAGCATCGATAGGCACACCGGCGAGCAGGCCGTCGTGATGCCCGCTGCGCCAAGAAGGTTGGAAAGAACTCTGGTCTGCAAACTGCGTGCGTGCTCGGCGAAACGTGCGATCTCGGCTTTAATCACCTTTCGGTGGTTGGCCAAGGCCAAGAATTCCACGCCGAGCGCCGTTCGCGCTGTATCCGTCTGGTAGCGCCAAAGCGCCATAATTGGATCCGCTGACTCGAGCGCTTGATGAAGCTGTTCGAGATCCTTTTCCGACGCGTGCCGGTACAGGGCGACGAGGAGATCGTCGGCCGTTGGATAATAGTAATGAAGTAACGTCGAGGACACGCCTGCACCCTTGGCGACGTGTCGCACCGTAACCGCCGCATAGCCTTCGTCCAGCATGATCCTCCCGGCGGTCCGCAGGATGAGCAGCTTCGCGTCGGCCGGAGCCCGCCTAATTCTCTTGGTTGACTTCACGCGAGGCGCCCTCTCGGTTCGACCTTTTCAGCTGGGGATCTGACCTCGACATAAGGGCGCGGCCTCATCCCCTCAAGGTGGTTCCGGCCACCGCCGACATCGCGGCGCGGTGGCGCCGCTTCGGGTGAATCTTCGACAAAGGGTATCAATCCTGGCTTGACATTTCGCGCCGCACTACTAATCATATGCTCAATAGATAAAACCGGGGGAACGGATAGGTCGGCAGCCACTGCTCCGACAAAAGCCGCTACCTACTTTCGGCACTGTGGCGACGGTTCGAGCTCACCGAGCGCGAGCCCTTCCTGAACAGTTCGGAGGACTTGCCATGGGCAACACAGCATTAGTCGGCAAAACGGCCTTCGTTACAGGCGCCAGCAGCGGCATCGGCTTTGCATCCGCACGCATTCTGGCCCGGGACGGGGCGGCGGTGCTGCTCATGGGCCGGCGGGAAGACGCTCTGCGTCAGGCACGCGACAGCATATTGGATACCGTGCCGAAAGCACGGATCGAAATCTATGCCGGCGACGCCTCCGACGAGGCCGCCGCCAAGGCGGCACTGCAGCGGGCCCGCGCTATTGCCGGGCGCCTGGATATCTTGGTGCCGGCCGTGGGTGGGGACGACAACTACTATCCCTTCCTGATGGAGACGAAGGATCACTTCCACTACGTTCTCAACCGAAACCTGATCAGCGCCTTCCTCATCATGCGCTACGGCGCGCCTCTGATGCACCCGCACGGCGGCTCTATCGTGTGTATCTCGACCACGACCGTCACGCAGCAGGCGACGGGGCTCGCCGCTTATGTTGCCGCCAAGGCAGGGCTCGAGCGGCTTGTGAAGCTGGTGGCGTTGGAGCTGGGCGGCGCGAAGATCCGGGTGAACGCTGTGCGGCCGGGCCTGACGCGCTCGGCCGCCACCGAGTTCATGTTCTCCGTGCCGGGCACAGAGGAACGGTATGCTGCCATCACTCCGCTTGGTCGTGTCGGCGAGCCCGACGATCTCGCCAATGCGGTGCGCTTCTTCGCTGGGCCCGAGTCAGCCTGGATCACCGGCCAGAACATCGCTTGCGATGGTGGCCAGGAGCTAAGCGGCGCCACTCCCGATTTCCTCGACCAGGCCTACGGCAAGCAGCTGATGGATCAGATTCGCGCGGGACAAGTTGCTGAATAAGGAAGAAAAGACGGCGTACGCGGACAATGGAGGAGCACCTATGACGTCTCAGGTTTCGCACAATCGGATCGGGCCGTTTGGCGTCGAAGCGAAGCTCGATCTCGCACGCGGGTTGACGGAGGAAGACAAGCAGGAGCTGCGGCACCTGTATGCGCGCGAAGGCTTGCTCCATGTCCGCGGACTCAGGCTCTCGATGGAGGATCAGCTCTCGTTCTGCAGCAATTTCGGGCCGGTGCTGCGTGGCGAACACGACAAATATCTCGTCTCGAACGTCGCCAAGGGCGGCCTGCTAGGGGATTTGGAGCTTCTCTTCCACCACGACATCCCCTATGTGCCCGCGCCGTTCCTCGCCGGCGCGCTGCATGCTCTCGAAGTCTCCGAAGGGGTCAGCGGCACGAAATTCGCCAGCGGCTTTCGCGCCTACGAACGCCTTCCCCAGAAGCTGCGCGACCGCGTCGACGGCATGAAAGCGCTCTTCATACGGCCCCGCGACGAAAGCCGGCGCAATAAGCTCTCGGATTCCCTGCCCGGTGACAATTGCGCCGTGCACGCCGTCGTGCAGCGGCAGAAGGGCACGGGCCGGCCCTACATCTTCGTCAATGGCCAATCGACGGCGTGTCTCATTGGGGTGCCGGAATCCGAAAGCGACGCGCTGATCGAGGAGCTGCTGTCCTACGTTTATGCCGAGGACAACATCTACGAACATCAATGGAGAAATGGCGATATCGTCATCTGGGACAACCTCGCGCTCCAGCACGCGCGCGGCAAGATCACGGGCGGCAACCGGACACTCCAGCGCGTCACGATCGCCCGGTTCAGCTATGAGCAGCAGTACCCGGCCGACGGGGTCTGGTTCGGCGACCTGCAAGAGGACCGTGGATTCGGCGCGCGCACCCACATGGCCTGAAGCAGTCACGTCACGGCCAACAGGAGGAAGGAATGCTGAGAGTAGCGCTTGTCACCGGGGCTGCCGCTGGGATCGGACGGGCCTGTAGCGTCCGTCTTGCCAAGGAGGGTCATGCCGTCGGTGTGCTCGATCTCGACGAACCGCGCTGTGCCGATACCGTGAAGGAAATTACGGCGGCCGGCGGCAAAGCGATCGCGCTTGGCGCGGACATCACCGATCGCGCTCAGGTTCGGACGGCGCTCGTAAAGCTGCGTGGAGCGCTCGGGCCGGTTACCGTTCTCGTCAACAATGCGGGGATGTCAGAATTCATTCCGTTCGAGGAACTCACGGATGCGCTCTGGGACCGGATGTTTGCGGTCAATGTGCGCGGCGCCTTCATCGTTACGCAAGAAGTGATCGCTGACATGAAGGCGGCGAAGTGGGGACGGATCGTCAACATCTCGTCGTCGAGTGCGCAAACCGGGACTCGGGTGCAGGTGCACTACTCGGCGTCCAAGGGCGCGATCGTGTCGATGACGCGCTCGCTCGCCGAAGCGCTGGGGCCACATGGCATCACGGTCAACAACGTCCCGCCCGGATCGGTGATGGGAACGATCATGTCCGAGGCCAACCGCAGCCGCTTTCCGATTCCGATCGAGCAACTGACGGCGAACATGCCCGTGCGCCGCCTCGGGGTGCCGGAAGACATCGCCAATGCCTGCGCCTGGCTCGTCAAGGACGAGACTGGATATGTCACCGGGCAAACCATCGGGGTGAACGGCGGGCGCGTTGTATCGTGACCTTGGCGAGCGGGAGATGGACATGAAAGTCGAGATCGAACCCATCAAGCCACTTGTCGGGGGAATCGTTCGCGTCGACAAGGCGCGCCTCTGCCATGAGCAAGTGGTCGAGGCGGTACTCGAGGCGTTGGAAGAGCGTGGCGTACTGGTTTTCCCGCAAATCAGTGTCAGTGACGAAGAGCAGCTCGCCTTCACGGACAGCCTTGGTGGGCGCGTCAATTTCAGTCGGTATGCCGGCCCAGTGCCAGGGGCCGATGCGTCCACCCGCGACGTTTACAAGCTTACCCTCGACAAGAAAATCAATACTGAGCCCGACTATGTGCTCGGTACTTTCTTCTGGCATATGGATGGCGTCACGCTGGATATCCCGCCGCCCAAGGCGACGATGCTTTCGGCACGTGCCCTGTCGGCTGAGGGTGGTGCGACGGAGTTCGCCAACCTATATGCCGCGTACGAGAAATTGCCCGAGGATGAAAAGCGTGAGATCGATGGACTACGGGCCATCCATACGATCGAAGCAAGCGTCCGCCCCGTTTATGGCCATCCGCCGCAAGAGCGGATCGACCGTTGGAGACGCATGGCCGCTCCTATGGAACATCCGCTGGTCTGGACGCATGAGAATGGACGAAAGTCGTTGATTCTCGGCAGCCATGCCGACGGTCTGGTGGGCTGGCCTGGTCCACACGGTCGCGCCGTGCTTTGGCGTCTGCAACAGTGGGCAGCACAACCTGACTTTATCTACCGTCACAAGTGGCAGGTAGGCGACCTTCTAATCTGGAACAACCCTGGAATGATGCACAGGGTCGTACCCTATACCGACACGCGTCGCGTCATGCATCGCACGGTCATTGCGGGCAAGGAAAAGCCGGGCAGAATCGCTCCTGCAGAGTCGATGGCAAAGATGCTGGAGCCCATCGGCTGAGTGCTCAGCTGTTTCGCGATCGCGCTTTGCGCAGATACCCCCAGGGGCACCCGCCGATGAGTGGCTGTTTCTGGACACTCCCAGCTCTTACTGGAAGGTTGAGAATTCACGCGGATAACGCGGCCATGCGAAGCGTCCTCAATCTCGCTCCCGGCTATCAGGTTTCGCGTTTCGTCCTATCGACACCCAGCGGGGAGTACTTGCGCAGAGCTGCAAGTTCTGTTGCCGGAGCCGGGGCTCCATGATATGGTTACATGTAACCATGGAAGCATACCACGTTGCAAAATTCCCGATCCTCCCGAGACAAGGTTAGGTTGCACCGCGAGCGGCTGCGTGCCCAGGGACTTCGGCCGGTACAGATCTGGGTGCCGGACGTGAGAGCGCGCTCGTTCGTCGCCGCAGCCCGCAAGCAGTCCAAGTCGGTTGCCGCCAGCGAGTATGCAAAGGCGGATCAACAATTCATCGATGCGGCTTCGGAAGAACCTATCGCGTGAAACGCGGAGAGGTGTGGACGGTGTCGGACGGGGCAAGCTATACGGGAAAGCCGCGACCAGGCGGTCATAGTGCAGGAGGACCGGTTCGATCAAACGAGCTCGATCACCCTGTGCGCATTCACGACCGATCCGACGGACGCGCCCTTCCTGCGTATGCTCATCGAACCCACCGATCGCAACGGCTTGAAGAGCGCTTCACGACTCATGATCGATAAAATCGCCACCGTGCCGAAAGCGCGGCTGGGCAAGCGCATCGGAAAACTCAACGACGAGGATACGGTGCGATTGAATCGCGCGCTCACGGTATTCCTTGGACTTGCCAGATGAGCTGCCCCAAACCCTCGTGCGTGATGATGCATTGGTGACCGCAATACCCACCGCGCAAGCAAATTGGTGGTACCGATCTTGTCCGACGCCGGGTACCGCGCGCCCTGATGCGTTTCTGGGATGAGCCCGCTCTCAAGGACGCTTTCTGAATTTCCGTGATCGCCCCCGCCGCCCGATGGACGTGTCGAACATGCCGGTGGCAACCGTCACGCCGTTGGAAGGCGGGCTGCAGCGCGTGCGCTTTGTCGAGTCACCCCGAATGTCAACTTACCTTCTGTTTCTAAGCATCGGAGACTTCGAGCGTGTCCATCGGGACGTCGACGGATTGTCTGACACTCCTCGGTCGAGACATTGATATTGTCGTCCGAGCGACATCTAAGGATAAGGGGCAGGGCGCGGTATCGGTATCTTTTGCATAGTTGACAGCAACCGTGCCGCGGGCTGCGAGCGCGCGGCCGCCCTTTATTGACCGGACCAGAAACGTTTAGCGCTTTCCGGCCGAGCCGCCGGTCGGTCGAACATGACTATTGAACTGCGGTGACCGTCTCTCGAGAAACGCAGTCATTCCCTCACGGCGATCCTGAAGCCCAAAGCTGGCGTGAAGTGCTCGTCTCTCGAATAGAAGGCCAGAGGTCATTCCTGTTTCATAGGCCTGATTGACGCATTCCTTTATCGACATGGTCACGGGGCGCGACAGCGCGGCAATACGGGCTGCAGTGCGGACAGCTTCTCCGACGAGCTCGGCGGCAGGGCATAGGCGGCTGACCAGACCACAGCGCTCGGCCTCCTCGGCACCCATGATGCGACCGGTCAGGCACATCTCCATTGCTTTCGACTTGCCGATGAAACGCGCCAGTCGCTGTGTTCCGCCGCCGCCAGGAGTTATACCCACGGTCACCTCAAGCTGGCCAAATTCCGCTGTATCGGCCGCGAGAATGAAGTCACACATGAGGGCAAGCTCACAGCCGCCGCCGAGGGCATACCCAGCCACCGCCGCGATAACCGCTTTGCGACAGGTTGACAGCCGCAACCATCCGCCAGCGTTGAAGTCGTCGAGAAAAGTTTCCTCGTAACCGCCGAGTGTTGCCATTTCCGCAATATCAGCGCCAGCCGCGAAGGCTTTCTCTCCGCCGGTAATAACAAGTGCACCTATCGACGGATCGGCTTCGAAACGGTCCACTGCTTCGGCCAGCGCAACGACCATCGCGGCATTGAGTGCATTGCGTACTTCTGGGCGGTTCAGGCGGATAATTCCTACTGATCCTTGTTGCTCGACAATTACGAACTTGTCCATTTTAATGCCTCCTTCAAGAGTCGACGCTCGCTATTTGGCACTCGAGCGATTGGAACAGTGTTGGTAATCCGTAGTGCGGAATAAATACGGTGCGACGAACCATCAAGTGAGGGTAGAACCTAAGCCGATCAGCGATAGGAATTGTCGGAACTAATTCTGATGACCTCGGCAGCCACTGTGTGGCCGTGGTGGATCGCGTCTGCGTATCTCTACCAAAGGCAAAAATAGGACAGATTATTCCGAATTATTCCAGAAAATGATGTCAAGTTATTGATTTTGTGGCTCCCCCGGGACGGATACGAAATCATGTAGAAAAGACCGGGAATTTCAGCGGTTTCGTGACTACGCCTCGCGCCGATACCCCCAAACATGCCCCCGCTGATGAGTGGCTGTTTCTGGACACTCCCAGCCTTTGTTGGAAGTTAAGAATTCATGCGGGACCGTCATGCGAGCGTCAGTATTCTCGCTCCCGGCACTTGCGCGGGCTGCAACTCCTGTTGCCGGACCGCGGCTCTCCATGGTATGGTTACATGTAACCGATCGAGTATATCATGCTGCAAAATTCACGATCCTCTCGCGACAAAGTTAGGCTGCACCGCGAACGGCTGCGAGCTCAGGGACTTCGACCCTTGCAGATTTGGGTGCCGGACGTGAGAGCGCGGTCGTTCGTTGCCGCAGCCCGCAAGCAGTCCAAGGCGGTGGCCGCCAGCGAGCATGCAAGGGCGGATCAACAATTCATCGACGCGGTTTCGGAAGAGCCTATCGCGTGAAGCGCGGCGAGGTGTGGACGGTATCGGGCGGGGCGAGCTATACGGGAAAGCCTCGACCAGCGGTCATCGTGCAGGAGGACCGGTTCGACCAAACGAGCTCGATCACGCTGTGCGCATTCACGACCGATCCAACGGACGCGCCGTTGCTGCGCATGCTCATCGAACCTACCGATCGCAACGGTTTGAAGAGCGCTTCACGACTCATGATCGATAAAATCACCACCGTGCCGAAAGCGCGGCTGGGCAAGCGCATCGGAAAACTCAACGACGAGGATACCGTGCGATTGAATCGCGCGCTCACGGTATTCCTTGGGCTTGCCAGATAAATGTATCCCGATGCTTTGCCGCCTCAACCTGGTGTTGCTAGATACCGGAGAACGTATGAACGAACTATCTCCTCGAGCTCTCAAGGCTTCCCCCTCATCGACCGGAGGTACAGTTTGGCCACCTAGCTGGAACACGATGCCGCACGGGATCAGTGTCGGCCGCTACGTCGATCGGGAGTTCCAGAAACTCGAATACGACAAGCTCTGGAGCAGAGTGTGGCAAGTTGCGATACGCGCGGATGAGATCCCCGAAGCCAACGACTACACCGTATACAGAATCGGCGATCGGTCGGTGCTCCTCGTAAGGGTCGATCAGAACACCATCAAGGCCTATCACAATGTGTGTCCGCACCGCGGTACGGCGCTGGCCGACGGGTGCGGTGCGTTCAACGAGGGACGTATCATCTGTCCGTTCCATGGTTGGCGCTGGGATACCGCGGGCAGGAACCAATTCGTCCTCGAACGTCAGGAATTTCGCGATGGCGAGCTGCGTGACAGCGACGTTGCGTTGAAAGAGATCAAGTCGGTGGTATGCGCTGGCTTTGTGTTCATCAACTTCGATCGCGATGCCGAATCGTTCGATGACTTCATTGCGCCGGTGCGTCACTATCTTGAGAATCTCGCGATCGGAGAGATGCATCATTACTGGTGGAAGGAGATTCCGATCGCGGCGAATTGGAAGGTCGCGCAGGAAGCGTTCTTCGAGGGTTATCACGTACCTGCTACGCACCCACAACTGGAGCCGAAGGCTGCCGAATTCATTTTCGGCGAGCAGGCAGGGCGGGACGTTCAGTTCGCACATTGGAATGTCGAATACGATGCATTCCCCCGGGGACACGGCCGCTTCTACGGCAAGAAGACGCCGATGGCAGGCAATGTCCACGCACAAAACGGTGACGCTGTGGCGGCGATGGCGGCGCGCCTGAAGCTTCTCGCAGATGGAATGGACGCGCAGGTGTTGCAGGGCGATATCGATGTTCTTCTCACCCTGAAGGGGAAGCAGTTGCAGGCGGGATCGAGCTTGGGCGGCGAGTACGTGAAGGCACTGTACGCTCGGGCGGCTGCTGAGAAACGACCGATGCCTGCGGCGACGCCGGAGAACTTGGGTATGTGGGGCGGCGAGGTTTTCATCTTTCCAAACTTTCTCATCCTGCCGCAGTCCGGCAATGCGATGATGTACCGATCCCGACCGGACGGAGCGGATCCGAACCGCTGCATTTTCGAGATCTACTCAACGAAGACGTATCCGGCCGCAGTGAAGCCGCCGCGCGCAGTCGTCCAGCGAGTAACTGACACCGACGATCCGCAGCAGGTGCTGCTGATTCCGCGTCAGGATCTGAGCAACATCCCGCGCATGCAACTGGGGTTACGCTCTGGGGGCGTGCGCCAGACGTGGCTCGCTAGCAATCAGGAAAAGATAATCCTGAACATGCATCAGGAGCTCGATCGGTTTCTAATGGTGTGATAAGCGAGTGCGCTGGAGATGCTGGGATGCAGCGGTGCCTTACTTAAGGTAATATTTATTAAATGACCGTAACTTATTGATTTTATGGCTACCCGGGACGGAATCGAAATCACGTGGAAAACATCGGCAATTTGTAGCGTTTTTGATCCCAGTTCGTTTGAGATACCCCCAAAAATACCCCTTCCAAAAGGTGGCTGCTGCCGGACGTTGTCGGATGAGAGTGAATCAGTTCGCCCGGACCGGTGCTCTCTATTCGCTCACGCAGCCTTTAGCAGGAAATCTACGTGGATGGCGTCATAAGGGAATACAACGCCACCTTCCGACGCCTTCTCCAATATGCCTGCCCGAAGCAGAACATGAATATCGCTGTGGACCGCGCGGACGTCGCGTTCCGCCCGGCGTGCTATCTCGCGAATAGCCATAGCTCCCTTGCCGGCCATGAGCTTGAGGAGCGCCCAGCGTTTGGGGGTGAGCGTCTTCCAAAGCAGATCTTCCGACGCGAATGAAACGCGAGCACCTTGTTTCTTGCCACGGAATGCGGCCGACAACCGTCGCTGCGTATCATCCAAGGAAGCCACGCCGATCGTGACGGTGTTCATTTTCGCTTTCTCCGCTTGCTTACTGCAGCCCAAAAATCCGCTTGTAGCCTTTCGACGCTGCTGAACATATAAAGTGCCTCAATCTCATCCAGATGCTTGTGATCGCCTTCGCCGGCTTCGTTATCAAAGCGAAGCACACAACGCTGATTTGCGACGTAGGCCAAACGGTACTTGAAGAGATGTCGACTGTCCGGAAGTGGCTTCGGCAGTTTCCAAATCACAATTTCTACAAATGCGCGGCGACTCAAAATCAGCCGTTCACGCATAAGCAGTTCGGCCTTCATGTTGCTTATGCTAGCAACGGTTAAACGTCGTTGTCAATCAAAGCAACAGATAGTCTGGAGTCCGTAATCTGAGGTCGCGGCGACGTCTTTCCCACGGCCATCCGTCCAAGCCGAGGATGGCACAGATGAAAGGCAGCTCGCGGCATCAAGGGACGCTCGAGACCAAAAAAAAGCGTTTCCCAGTGGGCGGACATCCGCCGACGATCGTCGCGCCCCGTCATCAAGACATTGGCCAACGGACTGCAAGCTTTATCAGACGTTCTACGAGCCTCGAAAACGCAATATCGGGCACATGAGGTGATGAATCTTCTGACGCGACTGACAATCTCCTAGAGCCGAAAGGGCAGGATCCTGTGGAGGTGTTTGAGGCGCCGACGTTGCGCGCTACCTCGTCGTTTCCAGCAACTCGGCGAAGCTTACGGCGGACTCCATCCGTTTGCTCCGCGGCTTCCACAACGTATCGAAGGCGCTGCGAAAGAAAGCCTGGTCGTCAGACACCACCACGTCGGCCCAGATCAGATGAGCAAGCTGCTCGTAGTCGGCTTGCTCGTTACCGTCGAGGCGTCCATTGTGCTCGATGGCCGCGTAGTATTGGGAATAGACAAAGCCCTCTACAAACGCTGTGTAGTAAGGAAGACCTTCGGGGTTTGCCTCCCACAGATCCGCGAGTTCGGCTGCGCGTTCCTTATCAACGACCCGCATCAAGGCTCGGCCATTACGAGTGAACTCCGACTGGCGGTAGTTCGAAAAAGGATAGTCCCTTAGCTTCCCTCGAAGCTTGCCCTCTCTGCGCGCCTGCGTTACGGCCTCTCGTGCCTCTCGAAAAATCGCACGCTGCTTGATCTTCTTACGGGCCGGGAAAGAACAGTATTAAGGTTTCCTTAACCGAGGGTTAGGGATTGAGTTTGTTGTGCATTGGCGGGCGGAGCAATCTCAGTGGCTTCGATCGCTTCACTCACTGGAGAATGCCATGACAAACGAAACACTCATCAACCGGGTCGCGCAGGCGCTGCTTGCCGTCACCGTTACTGCGGCTTCAGTTCTAGTTGTCCAGTTTGCGATGCTGGCGGGGTAGGTCGAAATGGTGATGCAGACCGGAAGCCTCGAATGATTGCGCGCATGTGGCATGGATCGGTGCCCGTGGCAAAATCGGAGGAGTATCTGAATCGGATGAGACAGATCGCGCTGCCGGATTACCGAACAATTTCAGGAAATCGCGGCGCTTTCTGTTTTTACCGCCTCGAAGGGGAGGTTGCGCACTTCCAGATGCTCACGTTCTGGGACGACATCGACGCGATCAAGCGGTTCGCGGGCGAGGATTACGAGATCGCGAAATACTATGACTTTGATCGTTCGTTCCTGGTTGAACTTGAATTGAAAGTGCTCCACTACACGGTATATGACGAATGAGTCATTTGCCCGCGCCGAAACCTGTGCGGAGTTTACATGGACTCCTCGATGCAGAAGAGCTTACCTGTCGGTGCTGCACGGAAAATTAGGTCGCGAGTCGGACGGCCTCGCGAGCCTAACGCGTACCTTCAATAGGGCTAACGCGCACGTTGTTCTCAGGGCCCGTGTCAAAAGACGAGTGATCGAAGTGTCAGGTCGCGGTGGCGTGGCGGCTGAGGACTTGTGCTTTGATACGGCACCTCATCGTTCGGCGTCCTATTTCTCGAGGGCTGCGACGGTTGGCGCATTGATGCGCCGCACGGTATCGGCCACCGTTTCAATGAGACACGCATTGTAGAGTACCTGATCGTCTATCTTGCGGGGATCCGACAGCTGAAAGCAGAGATGCTGAGCGGTGGTCTTGATGCGCTCATAGGCGGCATGGGCACCTTCGGGCGTCGACAGATCTAGGCCCGTGAGTGAAACCTTCGCGACGCGCGTGGCAGGCGGCCGGTCGGCAAGCGCGACGCCTGCCGTTAGGGCAAACAGGGCGACCAAGGCCGCCGCCCTGATTGAGATGAGAGGGCAGAACGAGCGACCGGCCGGTCGAGTCTTTTTGTTCATGTGGGGAATCTCCTTTAAGGGTGGTCAATCCGAACCCGGTCGGTTCGACTTGTGCGAGGGGCAGGGAGAATCGTGCCGGGCCGGGCGCAAGATCGAATCGGCATAACTACCCGTTTTTCAAGGATGGATTACCTATATTGGAAGGGGTTTTGGGCGACGGCTCCCCGCCCAGTAGTCCTAGCCCCGGAGCTTGATTGGCCGCCTTGCGCCAAGGAGTCAGTGGGTCCGGATGCCCGAAATTGGTCGGTCAGCGCCACTCCCGCGATTCGCTTCACGACCCTCTGCTGCGGGCCGCGACCGGGAGCCATTCGCACCCTTAGAAAGCTACGCGGCCGTTAAAGTATTTGGAAAACCACTTCAGCGTCCTATAGGCACAGCATTATGTTGAGGAAAGGGCAGTGATAGCAGGTGTCGAGTTTATTTATTTCTCCCGCGTCATACTCACCAACTTCCCACTCTCGATCCATCACAGTGAATTGAGGAACGCAACCAGATCCTCTTTTTGCTCCTCAGTGAAATTCATTTGGAAACGCTGGTTGTAGAAATTGACGAGCTCGAGCAGGTTCGCGGCGGCGCCGTTATGGAAATAAGGGGCGCGGGCCGCGAGTCCACGTAGAATCGGGCCTTTACCGCGGTTGAAGTCACTGCACAGCCCGGAGACGAGTGCTTTGCCCGGATCAGTCGTGTAGAACGATTCAGGCTGTCCCGGATTGAACGGATTCGGGCATCCGCTGATGAGATAGACCGGGAGGTCGGGTACGGAGAGCTCTGCAAGCCCCGCGGCAATGTTCGGATCCGGCTCGACACTCGGCAGCACCGAGTGTCCGGTGCCGATATCGAGAGGTAGCGGAAATGAGTGGTTTCCGACGTTCGGAGTGTCGTGGCAAGTGGTACAGGTGCCCGTAAACGTACTGGGCTTGCCGAGCGCTATATTGTCGTTCAAGCCGCGGACGTTGGAGATCTGCACGGGCGCGCTATTGAAGAGCGCTGCGCCGGCTGCGATCCTGCGCCGCTCCGCGTCCCGATCCGCCGCGATGAAGTTGCCGTCATCGTTCAGATTCGACCATGCGGCAAACAGCGTCATGGACACCGGGTTGAAGGGCCCGCCGCTGGGATCCGCGCCCAAGGAGTCGTTGATTCCCGGGTAATACAGCTGGGACTCGCCGGCAAGATTGACGGGGCCTCCATACGCACCACGCGCACTGAGCAACCCCGCGTCCGCGTCATAGACTTGCGCGCTAAACAAGCTTAGCTCGAAGCCGACGATGTCCGCGAGCTGACTCGCCGTAGGAGGTTGTGCCGCCTGCGCGTGAATCGTGATCGCATCGAGTGCCTGCTGCGTAAGATCGGCGTTCAGGTTTGCGAGGAACGTCGGTTCGTTGTTGAGCAACGCGTGTGTCTCGCGGCCGTCGAACATGATGGTGCTCAAGAACTTGAGATTGGTCGTTGGCAGTGGCCGTCGGTACACCGAGAGTACGGATTGGCCGCCATTCGGGTCCGGCACCATCGCGCATCCGTAAGGGTCGTGCACCACCGATACGCTGAACTGCGCATTCCCGGGCAGCGGCAGGAAGATACGGATGAGTCCATGACTCAACAGCAAACTATGGTCTGAATAATTGCCGGTGCGAGCGTTCGGACAGTTCGCACCATCCACCGCAGCAAACAATGGGTCTTGTCCCCTGGTTTGTGCAAATCGAAGCTGAATTCCCTTCGCGCTCAGACTCATGGCTTGACTTGCCACATGGCAAGTCGCGCATGTGCGTCCGTTCGCTCCAAGGCTTTGAAAGAACGCGCCCCGCTCGTTGACCGGCCCGTTGAGGTTCAGGGTTCCGATGATGCCCGTGGTATCGAAGAAGAGCTGCAGGCCCTGCGACCCTGCATCGGGCAGGTCGGCGCGAGCACCGCCGCAGAGTGCGGTAGCTGCGAGTGCGAGCGCGAAGAGTGTCGCGCCTGCGTGGGGCGAGGCCAGTCGGATTGGCGCTGTCACCTGCCGAATGAGAGCACGGGTATTCATGTTTACCTCTTAACCCCTGAAAGGTCCCTATTTCATAGATCGGAATCGGCGGAAACTGCGCACCTTCTGGATAAGCGGCGTTGTCTCTTCTCACTCACCTGTAGAAGTATGGATCGAGGACGCGAACCTCGGTGATCCGCGAGATAGGCAGTCTGTTACGGGCCGCGGCGCGGCGGATTGCCTCAGGCGTGGGCCCGTCGTAGATGCAGAACGTATGCTTGCGATCGGGGGTGACGTACGAATGGAGCCACGTAACGCCGTCCTCGGCGTTCTGGTCGATAGCCTTACAGCAAAGATTCGCACCGTCATCGTCCTGCGGGATGCTGAGGCCGTCCGGAAATTCTCGTTCGACCAGGTAGCGGGACATAACGACACTCCAATCGCGGCCGGGGATTTAGGCGCGAAGAATCATGCCGCGCAAACGATAGAATCAAAACGGCAAAATTACCCAAATTGCTGGGAGGGCCTACCCATATTGGTAACGAGACGTGCCCGGATATGGAGTCGTCACGATAATAGAGAGCCGTAAGGTCGCTGCTCCGAGAACGCCGAGACTTTCAGACCTTTGCATGACCACGACGGATGGGTTACAACGGGGCTACCCAGGCGTCTTCCGAGTATACATTCGATGGAACTGCTAGAGCGTGAACGATGTCTTGCGGATTTAGCGCAATGGCTCCACGCTGCCGCCGAGCGAGGTGGCTGTATTGCCCTCGTTGCTGGCGAAGCCGGCATCGGCAAAACTACCTTGCTGCAGGAATTCTCTAAGCAACAGAGAGACACTCGGGTACTTTGGGGGGGTTGCGATGCACTCTTTACACCCCGACCTCTCGCCCCATTGCACGACATCGCGCGGCAGACGAAAGGCGCGTTGTTGACCGCGGTCAGTTCCGGCCTGAACCGCGACGAAATCTTCGCCGTAGCGCTGGACGAGCTGGAGCGCGAAAAGGCGCTAGTCGTATTCGAAGACCTGCATTGGGCGGACGAGGCGACGCTCGATCTGGTCAAGTATCTCGGCAGACGCATCCATGGTACCCACACAATGCTCGCGGTCACATATCGTGATGACGAGGTCGGTCCGAGGCATCCGCTAAGATATGTAATTGGCGACCTGCCGCGTGCAAGCGTGCACAAAATTTCGCTCGAGCCGCTTTCAGAATCCGCCGTCGCGCAGCTGGCATGTCGAGCCGAGCGGTCTTCGACAGGTTTGCACAGCCTCACAGGCGGCAACCCCCTGTTCGTGACCGAAGTACTGGCTGCGGCTGCCGACAGTGTGCCCTCTACCGTGCGCGACGCGGTGCTGGCGCGGGCGGTCAGGCTTTCCCCGGCAGCACGCGAAATCGCGGAGCTCGTCTGCGTAGTTCCCGGGAGGACCGAGTCGTGGCTGCTCGAGCGAACCGTCCACCCGGACGATTCGGGAATCGAATGCTGCCTGAGCATTGGCATGGTGCGTTCCGAGGACGGCGCTCTCGCCTTTCGGCATGAGCTTGCCCGTCGCGCCTTTGAAGACTCGCTTTCCCAATCCCGCAAGCAAACCCTCCATTCGATAGTGCTTGCAGAACTGGCTGCACAGCCGGGCATTTCCGCCGCGCGCCTCGCACACCACGCCGACGGGGCGCGCAATGCGGACGATGTCGAGCGCTTTGCGCCCGTTGCAGCCAGTCAGGCCGCATCGGTCGGCGCACATCGAGAAGCAGCATCGCAGTACGAGCTTGCACTGCGGTACGCGCTGAATCTTGCTCCGCATGAGCGTGCACAGCTGCTGGAGCAATTATCATACGAGTGTTATTTGACAAGTCGGCACGAGCGCGCCCTTGAGGCGCGACGCGGAGCGCTGCAGATCTGGCGCGGGTTGGGAGCGCGCATGAAGGAAGGTGATTCGCTGCGATGGCTATCGCGGTTGAGCTGGTATTTGGGCCGGCGCGAAGAGGCAGAGCAGCATGGCGCCGATGCCATCGTGACGCTGGAATCCCTGCCGCCGGGCCCAGAGTTGGCAATGGCATACTGCAATCGAGCACAACTTCACATGGAGGCGACCGAGACGGATGAATCGATCGATTGGGCACAGCGAGCCATCACTCTCGTCGAACCCTGGGCGAATAACGAGATTCTGAGTGATGCGTTGAATTCGCTCGGCACCGCACGACTAGTGGCTGGCGACGCATCAGGATGGGCCGACCTCGAGCGCAGTCTGCACCTCGCCTTGGCCGGTGGCTATCAGGGCCAGGTGGCTCGCGCCTATACGAATCTGGCTTCCATGGCCGTGTCTCAGCGTAAATTCTTGCGCGCGCCCGACTATCTGCGGCAGGGACTGGAGTACTGTGAACGTCGCGACCTGGATCCCTGGCTGCTTTACATCCTTTACTACAGTGCGCGCATGAAGTTTGAGCAGGGCGACTGGCTGGGAGCGAGCAGCGACGCGGAAAGCGTCTTACGTCATCCGCTGAGCACCCCCGTCACTCGCATTCCTGCGTTGCGCGTTATTGGGCACCTGCGAATTCGGCGCGGCGACCCCGACGCGCATTCAGCTCTTGGCGAAGCACGAGCGCTTGCTGGCACGATGCCGGAGCTACAGCGGATCGGTACACTCGCAGATGTCTGTGCCGAGGCGGCATGGCTGGCGGGCGATTGGGAAGGCGTGCTCCGCGAGGTGCTGCCAGTGTATGAACTCGTGTGCCAGCGGCGAGACCCGCGGATGAAGGGTGAGTTGGCCGCGTGGCTCTGGCGCGTTGAGGCCCTCGACCAGCAGCCAACGGATATTTTAGAGCCATACGCACTGGAAATTTCCGGCGACTGGCGTGGTGCGGCGGGTGCATGGAGTAATTTAGGCTGTCCTTATGAACGAGCCACCGTACTCTCATTGTATGGGGACGAACCCGAGCAGCGCGAGGCACTCTCGATCTTTGAACAGCTCGGCGCGGCCCCGGCGGTGCAGATGCTGCGCAAGAAAATGCGTGAACAAGGCGTGCGCGGCGTGCCCCGCGGCTCACGGACATCAACGCTGCGTAATCCGCTCGGCCTCACGCGACGCGAGGCCGAGATTCTTGCGCTGTTATCCGAAGGTCTTCGCAATTCTGCGATAGCCCAGCGCCTGTTCGTTTCGACCAAGACTGTCGACCACCACGTCTCGGCAGTCCTGACCAAACTCGGTGTGCGGTCGCGTGCCGAGGCAGTCGCGATGGCACGCAAGCAGTCCGAGAAGGGGGGTGTTTGATCGAAGGAGCATGAAAGGGGCGCCGAGGCTTGGGCCGTAGCCTGGCGTCTTACGGCGCATGCATGCACGGTTCTCGCGCGCCCCCGCGCCGGTAGTCACCCTAAGTCATTATTTTATGGCTCCCCGGGACGGATTCGAACCGCCGACCAACGGATTAACAGCCAACTTCGGACTTCAGCGAACGTAATGGACCGTCGCTCATTTCTCACTAATTCAACAGGTTGCTGCACTGGTGCCCGACGTTCGTTGATGTAGATTGACGCAGAGACAGGACAAATTCAGGACAAATCTCCGTTCCCACGGCGAGGCCCAAAGCCATTAAGATTTCAGTCTCCGGAGCGAGGATTTTCATACCATGCCGAACCTCATTTTTAATGCGACATGTGCGTCGATGGCCGTTCAAGAACGCGGTCATCACGCTTGCCGGAAGTGAATTAGCCTACCGCATTCGCAAGAGACAGTTCTCGTTCGGATCATGGCCGTCGGCAACCTGGGTGGTTCCGGGAGACTGGTTGCAAAAGCCCGATTGCCGCCAATTGCACCGGAGTCGGGGAGGGGAGCCTGCCCCAACACCCAATCGCCGTGTGCATGCGAAGCAGAGGCATCGACCGGGGCTCATAGTCTTAACCCTAACACCGCATCATTTGCTATCTAGACCCAAATGGATATAATCTGAAAGTCAAAGCACCACCGCCAAAGCCGTTGATATGGATGGGTAGCAGCAAGAAGGACTTGCGCGCGCTGCCCGCCGGTGTTGTCGACGTATTTGGCTACGCGTTGTATGTCGCCCAGACCGGCAAGCGCCATGACAACACGAAGGTGCTGAAAGGATTCGGGAGCGCGAGCGTCCTAGAGGTTGTCGAATCGCAAGCTGGAAATACGTACCGCGCCGTGTACACCGTGCGCTTTGCCGCCGCAGTGATCGTGCTGCACGTGTTCCAGAAAAAATCGAAGTCTGGTATCGAGACTCCGAAACCCGATATGGATCTGATCGACGCCAGATTAAAGAAAGCTACCGAATTGATGAAGGAGAGCAATGCATGAAAACCAGAACCGAAAAAAGCTTGAGCCATCAACGTGGCAGCGCGAATGTGTACGCTGACCTTGGCTACAAGTCCGCCGATGAAATGCTCGTCAAGGCACAGCTCGTCACCACGATTGCGGAGATTCTCGCCGAGCGCGGCTATACTCAGACCAAAGCCGCCGCGCTCCTTGGAATTCCGCAGCCCAAGCTCTCGAAGATGCTGCGCGGCCAATTCCGTGGCTTCTCCGAGCGTAAGCTGATGGATTGTCTGACACTCCTCGGTCGAGACATTGATATTGTCGTCCGAGCGACGTCCAAGCGTAAACGGCAGGGGGCGGTATCGGTTTCTTTTGCCTAGTTGACAGCAACCTAGGGTTTGCGGCTGTTGGCCCTCGATGTTGTGGCTTGGACCTTTGTCGGATCCTGGATACTGCCAGTTTGTGGTGCTTCGTGGTGCGCAAAGGCGACCGCCGCGGGCTATCGCTCCGGTGATGTGCTCGAACAATAATCCGAACAGCCGTGTAGACACCTTCAATCACTACAACAGCGAGTTTTTACAAGTTTGGATTGGGCAGTGTCTTCAGTTTGCGCAACCGAACGGCCGATGCCGGGAAGCGCATCGGGCCCGGAGGGCTGCCAAGTCCTGCCAGCTTCGAGATCGTGCGGGTAGTGAAAGTCCTCCGTGCTTGAATGTTCCGTGTGCAGCCACTCCTTCGCGGCCGCGTGTAGTTGGACCGGTTCATATTGGTATCAGACCCTCGAAAATGAGGTGTTACCATTCTTCTCGTTCGTCGCCCGGCGGAATTTCGTGAGCCGGCCGGAGCACCCCAGCCACGACGCGTTGGAATCGCACGTAAGCCTGTTCACACATCCACGGTAAGGTAGGCAAGGTACGTGCGCGGCGCCAATTGTATGAAGCCAGGGCTGTAGTTGACATTCCAAACATACGTATTCAATGCATTCTGCATCTGCATACGCAGCGTGGCGGGAGCGCCTAGGAGCTTGAAGTGGTACCGAGCGCCGAGGTTGAGCAGATTGAGTTGGGGAATGTAATAAGCGTCATTGACTACCGCCGGTGCCCTGGCGTAGTGCGCGAGGCCCAGATCCACCGACAGCGCTGCTAGCTCGGGCAACACGTACACAGCGTTCGCCAGCAATATGTTGTGCGGCTGGCCGAGCGCCGCGGTTCCCACGCCTTGCGCGGCAAGATCAGGTCCCGTGACCTGCACCTGCCCGATGAACGCGCCCGCATTGACGTTCAAGCCCGGTGCCAGTTGGCCGGCGAGCGATAACTCCACGCCGGAAGCGCGCTGCACACCCAACTGCCGATCCTCATTGTGGATATCAAAATTGAAGTACGGTCGGTTGAGCTCGAAGTAGCCAGCGATGAGACTTAGTTTTGAGCTGAGGGCATAGCGCACGCCCCCGTCGACCTGCCAAGTGCGCGTGGTCGGCAGAATAGCGCCACGATTGGCCGCGGTTGTCGGGACTGCGCCGGAGTCTTCAAATCCCTGTATGTAGTCTGCGTAGGCGAGGAACCGCCCACGAATCGGTACCGCAGCTGAGCCGTACAGACGCCCCGGGTCGTCGGTCAGGCGCGCTAGTGGCGTACCGGGCGCGACCACGGTTTTGTCGTAGAACTCCTTTTGCGTGCCGACGACAAATTCACCCAGTCCAGCGCGTTGCACTTGGTACGCGGTCCCGGTGCTCCACAGCAGCGTGTGGTCTGAGGTGCGCGGGCCGAAAATAAAGTCGGGCTGCGCCACCTGCGCGGGATCGCCGATATAGGTAGTGCCGACGTCCACGGAATCAGCGCCGCCGTAGCGAGCCTGTTCATCACGGCCGCGCAACAAGAAAGTCACCGTTTGCACCGATGAGCCCTGTGTGAAAGCCCCGGTCAACCGTGCTTCGCCGGAATTGGATGCCGTGTGCTGATCCAGCAGCCCTACCATCACATGCTCGGCCCGGCCGCTGGGCTGAGTGTTGACGAACAGATCCGCGTAGCTCACGGGAATGTCGGACACAGAGCGGAAGAGTCCTGCAGCAAGCGACCAATGCGACGACAGCTTTGCATCGATCATGGCACCAAAGTTCTCGGCACCGTACTTGCCGAGTGCCCAGTGCTGGCCCAGGAACCCGCGCTCGATTCGCGGCGGCAGAAAGTCGCCAGCGGTGTACACCGTGGGCAATGTTCGCGAGCGCGTGTTCTCCTGCCAGTCAGCAAATGTGCGCACGGTTATGGCGTCGTTGGGCTGCCACACAGGCGCCGCACCAACGTTGGTGAGGTTAGACGTGTAGCCGAGGTTGGGACCGCTGGGAGGCGGCGCGCCGATCGCAAAACTCACGCCGATCGGCAGCTGCAGCAGCTTGCCGTCCAACGGCAGGCTGCCATCGACGCTAATGCTCTTCTCGTCGTATGGACCAGCTTCGGCGATGACGGTGGCCGTGGCCTTTCCGTCCGTCGCGTGTCGCAGGTCGTAGTCCACAATCCCGGTGGGCGCGGGAAAAGCATAACCGATCTCGCTGATGCCGACTCGGATCGTTGAGCCTTCGACGACACGATTCGACAACTGTCCCTGCTGATCAAAGTACAACCCATCGATGCGCGCATTACCCGCTGTCTGAGGATTGAAACCGCGAATGAGGACCGGGTTGTAGAGGCCCGTGCTCTCCGAGCCGATAGTAAGTCCAAAAGCGTCTTGGGCCGACAGGATGGGGTTATCGTCGGCATGCTGCGCCATCGTCGTGGAAATCGGTGCAGCGCATGCTAGGACCGCGACCCACGCGGCTCGCGCCAACCGAGTAGCGCCGACACATGCGTCCACTGGCGGCGCTCGAAATTCCCCTGCCCTTGGAGCACGCGCCTGAAGTCCGAGTTGCAGTGAGATCGTCACGTCAGGTGATCCAAGCCGTCGTCGCTTCACTCGGCGCACTCCTCACGGGGGAGCAGCCAGTATGGCTAGCCCAAAGTGCTCTGATAAGCCATATTATCGTGCATGAACTACTGAATGGTGTTCATCAATGCAGGTTGACCTCCACGAACTCGACAATTTCGCGGCCGTTGCGCGACATCGCAGCTTTCGAAAGGCCGCACGCGAACGGGGCGTGTCGGCCTCGGCCCTCAGTCACGCGGTACGGGTGCTGGAAGAGCGGCTGGGAGTGCGCCTGCTGAATCGCACGACGCGAAGCGTCATGCCGACCGAAGCGGGACTGCGCCTTCTCGCGTGCCTGGAACCCGCCATGCGCGACGTCGCGGAGACCTTGACGGAAATCCAAGGGCTTCAGGATGTGCCCGCCGGCCCCCTGCGCCTCAGTGTTCCGCGTCAGGCGGCGCGGCTCATATTGGCGCCGATTCTTGCGGCGTTTGGCGCGAGGTATCCGAGAGTGCAGTTGGAGATCATCACCGACGATCGCCTGATCGATATCGTTAGCGAAGGCTTTGATGCGGGTATCCGTTTTGGGGAGAGTTTGGCGGCGGACATGGTTGTCGTTCCGATCGGCGAACCTCTACGCTTCGTGGTGGTCGGGTCCGTCGATTATCTTGAGGTTCACGGTACCCCTAGAACTCCGCGCGAACTCACTAACCACTCTTGCATCGGCAGACGGTTTCCGAGTGGTAGCCTCTATCAGTGGGAATTCGAGCGCGATGGTCAAGCCATGAGCGTCGCCGTAAACGGATCACTCGTTGTTGACGATGATGAGCTCATGGTGCGCGCCGCCATCGATGGTGCCGGCCTTGCCTACGTCTACGAGACCCAGGTCCGTGCCGCTGTGGCATCGGGTAAGCTGATAAGGGTTCTCGATGACTGGTGCGAGGCACCAGCGAGATTTTTCCTCTACTATCCCGGCCGAAGACAATTGCCTCGAGCGTTGCGAGCATTAGTCGACTTCATCCGAGCCAACTCCTTCTTAGTGTGAATCGGAAGTCACGATCAAATCATTGTGTGCTCACCATCTTCTTCGCCATCTTCTCGATCGCGGTGACCCTGTGGCTCTGCGCCAAGTGCGAATGGAGCTTGACCATGCTGAGGGTCTTATGACCCAAGGTGTCGGCAATCTCCAGCAGGCTCGCACCCTGGGCTGTGAGATAAGACGCAGTGGTATGGCGTAGGTCGTGAAATCGAAATCTCGACGAGGAACGAGCTCTCAGTCTCTTTGGATCTTGGAGTGAAAAAGTGAGGCCGCTACGAAAGGTCGTCCACCGAAAAAAAAGCTAACCGCTTGACCTGCCATCTCGCTTGCCCCATATCGCTCTCGGCAACATATCGCGGGAATGATCCCCCCTTGCCGGCAATGCCACGCTGCTGCATGAGGTTCTTTCCCACCGCTACTGGTGCGCATCCCCATCGCGCTATTTGCCGCGGCCTTGTCCTCGCGCGACGGCAGGTCGAGCTATGGACTCGGCGCTGGAGCAAGGGCGAATTCGGACTCATGCGCAATTGCGGTGCTGATCACGATGGGGCCGGGCGGACGCCCGTTTCGTCGAATTTGGTGGGTGACGTGGCCACGCAATCGGATGACTACGTCCCTATGAAATGAGGGCATTTTCAGTTTCTTCCTTGGCGGCAGTGCCCCCAATCATGTCCCCAATTTTCTTGATCACATTGTTTGTTTGTTTGACAGCCGAAATAAACATAAACGATTGGCACACTGGCTCGAACCTTTCATTCGTACTGACCAACGGATTAGTAATCCGTTGGTGACGAAGCGAAGCGCAAGGCAATGCAGATAGCTCTGCGCTTCGACGGCACCGCTTAAGAAGGTCGCGGACACAATCGGCAATTGAGCTCCTGCAGGATACACAACACTTCGCGCGGCGCGGTCGATGCGGCGAACCCGTTCCCGCGGGCTTAACATGCCACTGGAGTTTGGGTATGGATCTCGGCGCCCGTTTGCCCGGAAACGCGCGGCATTATTTGACGCTCGGCGGGGACCTCCGAGGCAAGTGGGCAAAAACAGGACAAACGGTTCAGAGTTATTCTAAAAAACTATGGTAACTTATTGATTTTATGGCTCCCCGGGACGGATTCGAACCGCCGACCAACGGATTAACAGTCGGGTCGGACAGTCTTCGAAAGCCTATATTCTAAGGCATTTTCGAGCCTGGACCTCTAAGAACTTTGCCCGTTCGGGCGCCTTTGGACTCCCTTTCGCCGTCGTTGCGTAGAGGCGCGATTGAGCGAGGGGAGTTGGAGCTACCTTTTAATCGATTCCACAGTTGATGCCCCTGGCGGGGAATTACAATTATGTAGGCTTTCCAAATGTTGCACGATCTCCCCCAAGCCGTCCGGATATGCGGGTTCGTCAGATAGCGGACTTTTAGTCTAAATTTGCAAAGTGTCTTCGTCGGTTCGATGAGGGAGCCCCGTGTTAACATACCGCCTCTGTCGCCCTTGAATCGGTTGCAGTAAGGGATCATCTGCTCCAGAAGACAATCTCGAACAAGGTGGCGAGTGCTCTGACGTCGGCCGCCGGTCGTGGGAGTACGGGAATTTCCGCCGTGGGCTATTACCTGCCGCCCCATGAGCGAACCATTGCGGAGCTGATAGCGACGGATCAAACCAACAGCAGTGCGGACAAGCTGGCGCGACTCGGATTTGGGTCAATACGCATAGCCTGCGATGAATCGGCCGTGCAACTGGCGATGAAAGCGGTCCAGGATCTCCAAGCACGCAGTGGTTTCGACCTCGACCAGGTCGACGTGTTGCTGTACGCCGGCGCCCTGGCAACGAGTTCGGTGGTCATCGATGATGATGCGAAACCGTGGAGTGCGCTCGTCGATCCCACGCCGTTGTTCCGGTTTCCGGGAACATGTCTTCAATCTGAATTAGGTATCCCCCAGGCAGCGGTGATCGGCGTTGCGCAACTTGCTTGCAATACCTTCCAAGCCACGCTGCGTATCGCACGCGGCCTGCTTATGGCGGAGCCGTCGCTAGAGCATGTTCTGTGCGTTGCCGCCGATCGTTTCCCGCAGAGCGCTAAGCGCGAGATTGTCTACAACCTCATGTCCGACGGGGCCTGCGCCGCGGTAGTCTCGCGCGAACATTCGCAAAATCGGATTCTATCCACCGTGCA
>Ga0302325_10000744_pt1 | contig 87304 bp, 73 predicted proteins | sample Palsa_T0_2_FD_201948 | JGI IMG/M metagenome (GOLD analysis project Ga0302325, IMG submission 201948) | Peat permafrost microbial communities from Stordalen Mire near Abisko, Sweden - Palsa_T0_2 | ecosystem: Environmental > Terrestrial > Soil > Palsa > Peat permafrost | place: Sweden: Abisko...
GGCTCGCACCACCTGCCGCAGAAATGCCTGCGGTTTAAGACTGGGGTGCGGAGCGAGGAATCGTTCAGCCTTCTGCGTCGGAGACGAAGCAATCACGTCCCCAAATGGCTTCTCGCTTGATGGACGGCGCAGTCCGCCCGTCTTCCATTTTCGCAAATTGTCCTGGGCTCTGCCTTCCAGCGGCTTGCGGTACACCAGCCACGGCTCCCACATCGATCGCGCCATGACGCTCACCTCTTGAAATTCTTCGTGCGCCGCTTTCGGGCGATCACCGCCGCGCATGGTCATAACCAGCCGGATGATTTCACCCCGGCGTTCAAGACCCGAGTCAGCCAGTGCCCCGGCCACGATGTAGGACAGGAGGGGATTGGACGCGACGACGACGTGCGCGCCGGGCACGAGCTTGGGAAGCAGGAGGCGCCCCCACAAAAAGAAGAAACTGCGTAGTTCCTCAAGTTGCTGGGCCGTCAACGTCGTGAAACGCGGCAGCGGGGACCGGACGTGGCCGTCAAACGATGGGGGAATCCGCCACACTCCCCCCTTGCCGCTCCTGAGTTTCGCCTGCTGTTCCGGGGTGTATTCGTGCAACCCGTACGGTGGATCCGTCAGAACCGCATGGAAGCCATTGTCCTCTTGTCTCTCCAACCAATCAAAGCAATCGGCATGGAAAAGCTGGGCGTGGCCGATACGTTGTGGCGGACGCCACGCGTCATCGCCGACCAGGGGACTCATAATCCCCTGCTCCCGGTCGCGTCGCACACTGTAAACACCCAAACCCTGGCGCACAAAGTAATGCGGAGTATTGAGGCGCAGATAGGAACGAACCGAGGATGTGGGCGTCGCTCCAATCACCCGGGACACCCGCTCCTGAATCTGTTTGATCGAAAGCGGCTTCGGACTCAGCGAGAGCACTTGGAAAATCGCGTCGCGAACTCTTCCCGGCGCATACCGCGTCTGGCTCTCGCTCATGTCCCACATGCTAGACGTCTAGACGTCCCGTGTCAAGCGCGCACACTATTGAGTCTGTTCCTGACGCTGAGATTACGACACCTTGCGGCGAATCTTCTCCTTGGCGGTCTCCCAGTCCGCGTAACGGGCTTTCCCTTCGGCAACGCGTTTCTGTCGGTTCTCCAGCACGTCCTTGTGCCACCCCGGCGACGCGATCGCTTCGGGCGTCCGCGAAAGATCTTCCCACAGCGCTTCCATCGCCGCCAATTTCTTACGCACGCTCATTTGCTTCAGCGGTAACTCCGTTGCTATGCACTAACTATATCCTTCCAGCAGACAGTCTGCAATCACGTTTGGCTCCGAAAGCGCCAACGACATGCTCCCGGCGTCGCTCCAAACCGCGCTGTCGCAGAAGCGACCCACGCGGCATACGTTTTTGGTTTCCCTTCAAGGTCAGTTGCGCTTGTCACCAAGGTCTGTCATCCCGAGCTTGTCGAGGGAACTCTGTCGTTTAGCAGCCCGCCGTCACTCCCGCCGCCTTCCGCCTTGTAGCCGCGCCGCTCTGTCGGCGCGTTCTATCGGAGTGACGCGCTTCCGCGCGTCCCAACATATCATCACCTCACGATACGTTGCGGCGAGGTAAGGCGCGCTGGCCCAGCGCGCCGCGCTTGGAGGTCTCTCAGGTTGCATAACAGCCTTTCCATTGGCACTGCGCTCAGGCAAACTGCTGGATACAACGGATGCAAACGAAAAACATGGAAGTCCATTCCATATCAGAGGTGCACGAGCAATGCGCATTGCTTCGCCGTAGTGCGGCCGCGACTCAAACCAAACTTACGGACATCCTCAAATCATCGAACGGTCTCGCCACCCTGATGAGGTTGAAATATGAGCCCGTTGGATACGATCCGCTTGATCCGGCGCGAGAGCTTCACCTTATAGAGCAGATCAACCAGACATTCACTTATCTTGCGTCATTCCAAGCGGCTATTGAACTTTTCAAGATGCACCCGGAGATCCGATCTCTTAAGCTGAACCTTGGCACGGAGGCCGGCGCGGATATCGAAACAGAGGATTCAAGAGGCGTAGTTGCCGAAGTGTTCGCATCCGTGAACCCGGCAAATAATCGAAAACTGTGTCAGGACGTGGCGAAGGTCGCTAAATCTCATGCACATCACAAGTACGTCTTCTTCCTCTGCCCGGGGTTTCAACCAGGAATGCAGAAATCCATCGAGGAGTTCGATTCAGTCACGGTTATCGCCTTGGATTTCCGCTTTTCCTACCCCCCATAAAAACTCTCCGCCTTCACGCCCGCTTCTTTCCGCACGCGCTCCGTAATCGCGTCGACTTCTTCATTCGACAGCGCCGACACGAATTGCCAAGCAGGAATGCCATCGACTACCGTCATCGCCTTGCGGGCGACCGTGTAGATTTGAACCAACTTTATCCCGCCTCGGGCGGGGTTGATCTTACCGATGTCGCGGAGGCGTTGGCAGTACGCCATGATCTCGCCATTTGTTGGACCTTCCCCGCGAATTTTCAGGAACAAGCTTTGGATGACAATTGGGCGGACCTTCGCGGCTTCGGTAATGTTCTTGAGAATGCGCGCGAACGGAATCTTTGTGCGATTGATCAGCTTGAAGTAAACTTCGGTTCCCGCATCCAGCTTCGCCCAGACTTCGCCGTTGTTCGCGTCCATGATCTCGAGACCGCGCTTCACGTCCGCGCGATCCAGGCCACCGGCATCGGTGATCAACACGATCTTCGCTTCGGACGGCTTGGCTCGCGCGATCATTTCGATGGTGCTGGCGAAATTTGGCAACGTGGTTGGCTCGGCGTCGCCGCTCAGGGCGATGTCATTCAGTCGGAGAAGTTCACGTGGAACTGAATCAAATGGAGCGTGCTCCGCAATTTCGCCCGAGCGCACCATCTCCAACATCGCGCGCAATTCCTCTTCCGCGACAGCCAGGTCAAACTTCTTCACCACGGACTCGGTCGTGCGATCCACCTGACAATAGATGCAGTCAAAATTGCACGCCTTGTCCGGGTTGACATTGAGACCGATGGAAATGCCGTGGCTGCGCCGCGAGAGGACGGGATACACGTATTTGAAGTCCTCAAAGCGCCGCGAATGCTGGCGGTGTGCATTAAGAATCATGGTCTTGTTTTCGAGGCCAGGCGCTCAGTCTCAGAGATCGCGTTGTGATTTTCCTGCCGCCCCCTCACTTGAATCCTCTCCCCCGGAGGGGAGAGAAACTCGGCAAGTCGCAGGCCAAAAGAGCATCTCCTCTCCCCTTGGGGGAGAGGCAGGGTGAGGGGTCTCTTTTCCCATCTCATCATAAAGACGTACTGGTGACAGCACACTAGCGAAGGGTCTGGGTGGAATCCACCAAGATTCTCCGCGGAGTTTATCCTGAGCACAGTCGCCGGGCTCAGAACGACACTACGAGAGTTGCACCGAGAATGCCAGCCGTTCGCGCGGGTCCGACGCTTGCGGCGCGACTTTGGTCTCGCCCAGCGCCTTGGTAATGATCGGCTCAAGTTTTGCTTGTGTCGCCGCGTCGTTCGGCGCGAGGAGCCGGTCATTCGCGACCACGAGGACCTCATCTGTCTTGAATTTGATGCCCTTCAGCGCAGGCTCCGATTCCAGCAACTTGCAGGCGTCGAGCGCCGTCTGCAACACGCTCTTCAGGTTTGCTTCGAACCCGCCGCCGAGAGGTCGCTTGCGGTAATAGAACAACCCGAGCCGCCCGCCCTCCTGATCCATGCTGAAATTGCCTTCATGCGCCACCAGCAAAATTCCGGGCCCGTTCTCGACGTGCGAGTAATCGTGCACGTCGATCAATTGATGCCCCTCGATTTTCTGTTGCTGAATCCAGCCCTGAAATACACCGATGAAATCCCGCAGCTTTACGGCCTGCGGATTGCTGACGAAAACTTTGACGCCGATTTTGTAGAGATCCATGTCGGTCTATAAGTTGTCACCCCGAGCTTGTCGAGGGGTCTCAGTCGTTTGCTGTAACGACAGAGATTCTTCGCTACGCTCAGAATGACAGCGTTGGTAAATACGGTTCACGGCTTCAATACAGCCATGGCTGATGCCTTCTGCTCGCGCAATTTATCGGCGCAGGCATGCGCGGCTTCGATAAACAACTGCGACTCCTCAATCAGCCGGTGGACCTCCTCATAATCGTAGCGCGTCGGCGGATTCTCGTGGCGGCGGAAAAAATCCTGGGCGAACTTGCCGCCGGCGAACCGGTCCCAAAACAGTTTCGGCTCGAACAGCCGCGTACGAAACTCTTTTGCGACAACATCCGCGTCGTTGGGCACGTCGTACCACAATTCTTTCACCAGCCCCTGCGCCGCCTGGAGCATGGATTTGTACGCCAACTCGTCGGCCTTCCCCAACTCCTTCGCTTCGAGTTTCAGTTGCGCCTCAAAACACAGGCGTTCCGCCGCTTGCAGATCGAAATCAATGCGCGACACGATTTCGCCCGCGCATTCGCCCATGCCCATATCGCCCATCGTGAACTCCCGCGGGTCCCCCCAGTCGGAATAAAACGTCGCGTCCTTCTCGTACGCCGGCACTTCCATCAAATCCTCGAGCATCTTGCGGCTCTCGGCCTTCCCGATGCGCGTGATGAAATCCTGAAACGTCTCGTTGCCCTGCCGCTCCTTCACGAAACGTTTGGTGATTCGTTCAACCACGGTCGGCACATTCTTCGACGGCACCGAACCGATCGCGAGACCGTACGACCCCGCGTTATCGCGCCACTTGCCGCCGAGCAATACCTGGAAATGCGGCACCTTGCGGTTCGCCAACGTGCGGCTGTTTCCATAAAAGCCGATGTCCGCGAGGTGATGCTGACCGCAGGAGTTGAAGCAGCCACTCACCTTGATGTGCAGGCCTTTCACGGCTGCATCCAACGTGAAATACTGGTCCGCAAGCCGCTGTCGCAATTCGCGCGCGAGTCCGCGCGACGACGCAATACCCAGTTTGCAGGTGTCCGTACCCGGGCACGCGACGACGTCGAGAATCGTCCCCGCGCCGAAATCGCCCAGACCGACCGCTTTCAATTCATGATACAGCTCCGGCAAATCCGTCTCGCTTACCCAACGGAACACGAGGTTCTGTTCGACTGTCGTGCGCACGTTGTCGCCGCAGTATTTGCGCGCCAGATCAGCCACGCGTCGGGCCTGAGTCGACGTAAAATCCCCGATGGGCAACGTGATCGTGACCACCGCGTAGCCCGGCTGAACTTGGCGGTACACGTTCGTCTCCGCCCAAGCGTTGTAACCTTCCGGCCGCGTCTGGCCGTTCAATGACGACGGCGACTTGAGCGGCGTTTCCGTGAAACCGTGCGCCTCGGAGATGAAAGACGTCCACCGCGCATCGTGCGGCAGGATTTTTCGCTCTTCCAACACCAGCCGTTTGAATTCGTCGATGCCAAGTTTCGCGACGAGGAATTTGATGCGCGCGCGCGCACGATTCTGTTTTTCGCCGAGTCGCGCGAACACGCGCGAGATGGCCTGCGCAATGGGCAGCAATTCTTCCTCCGGCACAAAGTCCGCGAACACCTTCGCCTGATACGGCACCGGACCCAGTCCGCCACCGACGTATAGACGGAAGCCGCGTTTGCCGTCACGCACCAGGGCGAGCACGCCCAGGTCGTGCATGTTGACGAGCCCGCACGCTTCCTGTTCGCAACCCGAGAACGCGACCTTGAATTTGCGTCCGAAGTCCTGCGTGTCGGGATGGCCGAGCAAAAATCGCGCGGTCACTTTCGCGTAGGGCGTCACGTCGAACGCCTCGGTGCGGCACACACCCGCCAGCGGACAGGCGGTGACATTGCGCACGGCATTGCCGCACGCTTCCCGCGTCGTAATGCCCGCCGCAGCGAGGCGGCGCATCATCGACGGTGTGTCTTCGATGTGCACAAAGTGCAGTTGGAAATCCTGCCGCGTCGTCACATGCAGGATGCTGTCAGAATATTCTTCGGCGCAGTCGGCCAACGTCTCGATTTGGGTCGATGTTAATCCGCCGAACGGGATCTTGATGCGCTGCATGCCCGGCGCGTCCCACATGGTATCGGGACCCTTGGTCAACGATGAATCAGGAAATTGCAGGTGTTGCGTCTTGATGCCGTCGTGGCGCTGGCCGTTGTCATAGCGCTGCCCGTACGCCCCGCGACGCAGGCGCGTCTCGGCGAACAGTTTTTCGTCGATCTTGCCGAGCTTGCGCAGTTCGAGTTGCGTCTCGTACACGTCAATCTCGTCTGCCAGCTCGCGTGGCAGCTTATCGCCAAGTTTTTCCTTCCAAGTCATTGTAGGGTCAAAGTGTATCAATTTCGGCATAACGCAACAAGAAAAGATGCAGGTGCGCCTCGGTAAGCTTACCGTGCCACCAAAGATTCGGGTGCCTTTGCGGGCAATCGCGGGTACAATGCCTCGCGATGGAAACCGCCCCTGATCTCAAGTCTGGCTTCGCCGTCCTCGTCGGCCGCACCAATGTCGGCAAATCCACCCTGCTCAACGCCCTCGTCGGCACAAAGATCGCCATCGTCACGCCGAAACCGCAGACCACGCGCGACACGTACCATGGCATCGTCCACCGCCCCGAAGGCCAGATCGTTTTCGTCGACACGCCCGGCATCTTCAAAACGCAACCGAGCCGCCTCGTCCAGAATCTCCACCATAAAGTCCGCGACGCGCTCGAAGGCATCGATGTCATCGTCCACGTCGTCGATCCCACGCGAAGCATCGGCACCGAAGACCAGCGCGTCAACGACCTCGTCGATCGCACCGTGCAGCCGAAGATTCTCGTCATCAACAAGAGCGACCTGCCCGATCGTTACTATCGCGACTCGTGGCTGCAGCGCGCGCAGGGAGGTGTCGTGTCCGCCGTCCCGGCGGCAACTCCGGATGTCCCTGCGCCCGGGACGGACACCGCTACAACGGCAGGCAGATATGCGTCCGTCGTGGAAGTCTCCGCGCTGAAGGGCAAAAATATCGAACTCCTCATCCAGGCGATCTTCCGACACATGCCCATCGGCCCCGCGCAATATCCCGTCGGCCAGGTCACTAACGTCACCAACGAATTCTGGCTCGCCGAACTCATCCGCGAAAAGTTGTACCTGCAAACCAGTCAGGAAGTTCCCTACACCGCCACCGTGCACGTCGAACAGGTCGAAGACCGCAAAGACAAACAAGGCCGGCCGCTCGTCTATATTAAAGCAACCATCCTGACGACGGACGACCGCCACCAGCGCATGCTCATCGGCCAGGGCGCCAAAAAGATCAAGGAAATCGGCTCCGCCGCCCGCAGGGAACTCGAAGTCGCCATGAACAAAAAAGTCTTCCTCGACATCAATGTATTGGTGGACAAAGAGTGGATCGAGCGCATGAATTAGACCTGTATCGTATTGGCCAGTAGTGGATTTCATTCGGTACCGGCGAACTTTTTGAGGCACGTGTCGTGCTTTAACACGTGTGCGTGATCTTGGTTTTCCCGATCAAATCCGGTCCCGGTTGGACGCCCGTTGCGGCATCCGACTACGCCACGCCGTTGCAGGGCGTTGACCTGCCCGTGGGCTACCGCCTGAAGAACCTCAGCAACATCCTGCAGCCCATTATCGAGAAACACGCGGCGGGAGACGCCAACGAGTCGACCACATGGCTCAATATCACCACGGCGCTTCATGCGCTGGGCGATCAGCCGTATTTTGAAATCGGCACCGCGCGACAAAACCTCGACGACGAGTGGTTGACCGAGGTGATCAAAACCAACACCGAACTTGTCTCCAGCCACCGGGTATTCCTGCAAGGCATCGACCCCGAAACATTGGACGCCTATCCCGCGCAGGTACTCATCAAAGCCACGAACGGAGACGAGCCGTACGATTGGCAGGCTCGCTGGACCGAATCCGGCGGGCCGAAATGCAATGGACGGATGATCGCCCTCAAGAGCAATCCGGTCTGGCTGCGCCTCAGCGATTTTGGACATCCGCATCCGCCCTTCGCCTTCGATAGCGGCATGGACGTGATCGATATCAGCCGCGTCGAGGCCGTGGAACTCGCGTTGACTGGTTGGCGCAACGATATCGAAGTCCCCCCCTGTCCCATCTGCGACGGTTGACGGCACAGTCTGGCCGCCCGCCGTTTCCAGTTGTACCCCGCCCTTGAATCGCCGGCACTTTGCGCTACAGTACCGCCGCGAGTATGGGGGACACCACAGGCGAATTCATTCACGTCGTTGGCGCGCGGCAAAACAACCTCAAGGGCTTCGATCTCAAGCTGCCGTTGGGTGAGCTGATCGTCGTCACGGGCGTCAGCGGCTCGGGCAAATCATCGCTGGCGTTCGACACGATCTACGCCGAGGGACAACGGCGTTACGTCGAGACGTTCTCGCCGTACGCCCGCCAGTTCCTCGACCGCATGGACAAGCCGAAAGCCGACCGCATCGACGGCATCCCGCCCGCCATCGCCATCGACCAGACCAATCCGGTCAAGACCTCCCGCTCCACCGTCGGCACGATGACGGAGTTGAACGACCACCTCAAGCTGCTCTTCGCCCGCGCGGCGCAGTTGTTCTGCCGCAATTGCGGCAAACCTGTGCGCCGTGACACCGCCGATTCCATTTACACACAGCTCAAAACTGATTTCCAAACCGCTACTTCCGAAATCCTCATCACTTTCCCCGTCCCTATCCCGAAAAATTTCACCGAGACGGAAGTCCGTGACCTTCTCGCCAAGCAGGGTTACTACAAAATCGAGAAACACGGCGACGCTCTCGAAGTCATTCAAGACTCCGTCTCGTTCACCGACAAGAACCGCGCCCGCATCGTCGAAGCCCTCGAAGCTGCCCTCAAAGTCGGCAATGGGCGACTGGCCGTTTCTGCCGTCGGTTCTCCGTCTTCTGTCTTCCGTTTTTCTTCCGATCTCCACTGCGCCGACTGCGACATCCACTACCGCGATCCCGTGCCGAGCCTGTTCTCGTTCAATTCTCCCATCGGCGCGTGCGAGACTTGTCGCGGATTCGGTCGCACCATCGGCATCGACTACGACTTGGTCATTCCCGACGACACGAAAACGTTGGCCGACGGCGCTGTCAGGCCGTGGCAAACGGAAAGTTACAGCGAATGCCAGGATGATCTGATGGACTTCGCGCGCAAACGCAAGATTCCCAAGGACGTTCCCTGGCGCGAGTTGACGGACGCGCAGCGCCAGTGGGTCATCGACGGCGAAGGCGCGTGGGAAGACAAAGTCTGGTACGGCGTGAAGCGCTTCTTCGAATGGTTGGAGACCAAGAGCTACAAAATGCACATCCGCGTGCTGCTCTCGAAATACCGTACATACGTCCCGTGCAAAGCCTGCGGCGGGGCCCGCCTGAAGCCGGACGCGTTGCTGTGGCGCGTCCACGACAAGACCATCCACGACGTGGTGCTCCTGCCCATCGACCAGTGCTACGCGTTCTTCCAGGAACTCAAACTCCCCGCGCCGCTCGATGAAGCCGACGATCTCCTGCTCACCGAAATTCGCACGCGACTCCGCTATCTCGTGGATGTCGGCCTCGGCTATCTCACGCTCGACCGCCAATCCCGCACGCTCAGCGGCGGCGAAGTTCAACGAGTCAACCTCACCACCGCTCTCGGCACATCGCTGGTCAACACGCTCTACGTCCTCGATGAACCGAGCATCGGCCTGCACCCGCGCGACATCAACCGGCTCATCAACATTCTTCATCGGTTGCGGAATGCCGGCAACACACTTCTCGTCGTCGAGCACGATCCCGATGTCATCCTCGCCGCTGATCGCATTCTCGACCTCGGCCCCGGCCCCGGCGAATGCGGCGGCGAAATCGTTTTCTTCGGCACGCAAGCCGAACTCCTCAAAGCGAAGCACTCGCTGACCGCCGAGTATCTCCGCGGCGACAAGTCCGTGGTCGGGACGGCTCTCGGAGCCATCCGCACCAAAACTTCTAAAAAACCGGCCGTCCTCAAAATCCTCGGCGCGCGCGAGCATAACCTCAAAAACATTGATGTCGAAATTCCACTGAACCGTCTCGTCTGTGTCACCGGCGTCAGTGGCTCCGGCAAATCAACCTTGATTCAAGACGTCCTGTATAACGCGTTGTCCAAACTGAAGCACAAGCCCGACGAACCCGCCGGCCGCCACCGCGCTATCGTCGGCCACGAGCGGATTGAAGACGTGGTCATGGTGGATCAATCGCCCATCGGCAGGACGACGCGCTCGAATCCCGCCAGCTACGTAGGCGCATTCGACGCCATCAGAAAACTGTTCGCGGCCACGCCGTTGGCGAAGGAGCGCAGCTACACTGCCGGCACGTTTAGCTTCAATTCGGGCGAAGGGCGTTGTCCCACCTGCGGCGGCAACGGATTCGAGCACGTCGAGATGCAATTCCTCAGCGATGTGTATATCCGCTGCCCCGATTGCGACGGCAAGCGGTATCGGTCGGAGGTGCTGGAGGTGAAGCTCCAGTCCTCCGTTGTAGGCCGCGTGCCCTCTCGCGTCGAAAACCGATCCCGCGCCGCGTCGAGGGACGCGGCCTACAACAAACAGAAATCCATCGCCGATGTTCTCGACATGACCGTCAACGAAGCGTGCGAATTCTTTGCGGGCCACGCCGAAGTGCTGCGCGTGCTCGAACCACTCCGCGCCGTCGGTCTCGGTTACATGAAATTGGGCCAACCCGTGCCCACTCTCAGCGGTGGCGAGGCGCAACGCTTGAAGCTCGCCGGCCATCTCACCGAGACGACCAACAAACGCACGCTCTTCCTCTTCGACGAACCCACGACGGGCCTCCACTTCGGCGACATCGCGACACTACTCGAAGCCTTCCACCAACTTCTCGCGCGTGGCCACTCGGTTGTTGTAATTGAGCACAATCTCGACGTCATCCGCTCCGCCGATTGGATCATCGACCTCGGCCCCGAAGGTGGCGATGCGGGCGGGGAAGTTGTCTGCGTCGGCGCGCCCGACGACGTGGCCCGTTGCGAACGCGGTCACACCGGAGCCGCGTTGCGCGACGCCCGTTCACCCCACAAGGTGGCGGAGTCGCCGGCCCCGTCTTACGGGACGGCCCTGAATCATTCGATCCGCATTCACAACGCGCGCGAGCACAACCTCCAAAATATCGATGTCCGCATCCCGCGCAACAAGTTTACCGTGGTCACGGGCATCAGCGGCAGCGGCAAGAGCACGCTCGCGTTCGACATTCTCTTCGCCGAAGGCCAGCGGCGCTACCTCGAATCCCTGAACGCCTACGCCCGCCAATTCGTCCAGCCCGCGTCCCGTCCCGACGTGGATGCGATTTTCGGGATTCCGCCGACGGTCGCCATCGAACAGCGCACGAGTCGCGGCGGACGCAAGAGCACCGTCGCGACCGTGACGGAGGTCTACCACTTTTTGCGATTGCTCTTTGTGAAGCTTGGCACGCAATATTGCCCTGACTGCGACATTCCCATCCAGCCGCAGACCCGCGAGGTGATCCTGGCCAAGCTGTTGAAGGATTATCGCGATCAGCGCGTGGAACTGCTCGCTCCGCTGATTGTGGCCCGCAAAGGTTACTACACCGACCTCGCGCAGTGGGCGCTCCGCAAAGGTTTCTCCGCCCTGCGTGTCGATGGTGAGTTGCTTCCCACTGACAACTGGCCCCGTCTTGACCGTTTCAAGGAGCACAATATCGAGATGCCCGTCGGCGGTTGTGAGGTCACACCGAGACGCGAGCAACAGTTGCTCGAACTGCTCGACGTGGCATTGGAGTTTGGAAAAGGGTTGGTCATTGTAAATTGTAGGGCAGGCGCTTCGCCTGCCGTCGTTGCAAATGGCAAGCAGGACGCTCGCCCTACAAACGCGGAGAGGCTGTTCTCCACCCGCCGCGCGTGTCCGAAATGCAGCCGGAGTTTTGAGGAACTCGATCCGCGCCTGTTCTCGTTCAACTCGAAACACGGCTGGTGCCCGCGCTGTTTCGGCACGGGGCTGCAGTTCTTCGGCTTCAGCGAGGAACACACCGGCGAGGAAGCGTGGTGGAACGAGTGGTTCGAGGGCCAAGAACGCCCCTGTCCCGCCTGTCATGGCCAACGACTCCGCCCCGAAGCGCTGTCGGTGAAATTCCAAGGCATGAACATCGCGAACATGACCGCGTGGACTGTCACCGACGCGGAACGCCATTTTGCGGCGGCGAAGTTGCGCGGGCGCGAAGCGGAGATCGCCCGTGACATCGTGCCCGAACTGCGATCGCGCCTGCGATTTCTCGAAAAAGTCGGCCTCCCGTATCTCTCGCTCGACCGCGCGGCCCCGACACTCAGCGGCGGCGAGGCGCAACGAATCCGTCTCGCCTCGCAACTCGGTTCGAACCTGCGCGGCGTCTGCTACATCCTCGACGAGCCGACCATCGGCCTGCATCCACGCGACAATTTGATGTTACTCGACACGCTGCACCAACTGGAGGCCAAGGGCAACACCGTCGTTGTGGTCGAGCACGATGAAGACACGATTCGTCGCGCTGAGCACATCATTGATCTGGGTCCCGGTGCGGGGACGAACGGCGGGCGGTTGATCGCCGAAGGAACAATCAAGGACATCATCCGCTGCGAAGAATCATTGACGGGGAAGTTGTTGCGCGAGCCGCTGCAGCATCCATTGAACAAAATACCGCGTGCGGGCACCACGAAGACGGTGGAGATCATCGGCGCAAACCTGCACAACTTGAAGAACGTACACGTGAAGATTCCGCTGGGGCGTCTGGTCTGCTTGTCCGGCGTGAGTGGCAGCGGCAAGAGCACGTTGGTGAGACAAGTTCTCCACGACAATTTGAAGTCGTTGGTAGGGGCCGACCGCCGGGCGGCCCGATCCGCCAAAGAACACGGCGCGCCCGGCGGTCGCGCCCTACCTCTCAGAGGCTGTTCGGAAATCCGCGGCGCGGAACACATCGCCCGCATCCTCGAAGTTGACCAGACCCCGATTGGCAAGACGCCGCGTTCCTGTCCCGCAACGTATGTAGGATTCTGGGATGAAATCCGCCAGCTATTCGCGGCCACACCCGAAGCGAAGATGCGCGGCTATGGTCCGTCGCGCTTTTCCTTCAATGTGGCCAGCGGTCGCTGCCCGGAGTGCGAAGGCCAGGGCCTCAAGAGAATCGAGATGAGTTTTTTGCCCGATGTCTCGGTCACGTGTGATGCGTGTCGCGGGAAGCGCTTCACACCGGAGACGCTCGATATTCGCTTCAAAGACAAGTCCATCGGCGATGTCCTGGCGATGAGCGTCGATGAAGCCGTGGAATTTTTTGCGGCGCACAGTCACATTCACCACAGCTTGAAATTACTGCAAGAGGTCGGGCTGGGTTATTTGACGCTCGGCCAGCAAAGCCCGACGCTCAGTGGTGGCGAGGCGCAACGGATCAAATTGGTCACAGAATTGGCGAAGGCGCGGACGATGGGAGAAGAGGGAAGAGAGAAGGGTAACAACGACGAATCGAACAAGTCGTCGCGCTCATCGCCCATCGCTCTTCGCCCTTCGACCCTCTACGTCCTCGACGAGCCGACCATCGGCCTGCATATGGCGGACGTGGAGAAATTGATTCGCGTGCTCCATCGCCTCGTCGATGCCGGCAACACGGTCGTCATCATCGAGCACAACCTCGACATCATCGCCGAAGCCGACTGGCTCATCGACCTCGGCCCCGAAGGCGGCGACGCCGGCGGAAAGATTGTGGCGCAAGGAGCACCTCAGGAGGTCACTCATGCGAAATCGCACACGGCGAAGTTTTTGAAGCATTTTTTGAAGGAGCGGCAGCGGTGAGGAGAGTCAACGGCACTCAGCTGGCTACAGATCACAATTCTGGCTCGCGTTGAGCGGTGTGCCAGTAATCCATGATTTCGACGGTGCGACGTTCGTGCTGGACACGGTAATAAATGAAATACGGCTTGCACGATAGTCGCCGCACGCCGGGCCGCTTATGGTACGGGGCACCCAATTCAGGAAACTCGGCGAGCAGTTCCGCGTGATCGACCAAACGCATTCCAAAGCGCAACGCCGCCTCCGGATTCTCTTGGGCAATGCGGGAAACGACTTGCTGGAGACGCTGGATGGCGCGCGGCGCGAAGATTACTTTGTAGCCCACTTGGCCACCCGTTCGCGGACTGTCTCGATGGGCACGCCCTGGCCGGCATCCAGTTCAGCAGCGGCCTTGTCGAGGGAAGCCAAAAGTACTGCCTCCTCCTGCTTGGAAAGAATCGGCTCGTCGCGCGATTGCAGCCAAGCCGTCAGCGCCGCCTGATCCTTCTGAGGCAACCGTTCGATGGCCTTCTGAATGTCAACAACCGTGCTCATCGCGATAAATATAGCATTTTCCGGCGAATGCGGCAATCCAATTCCCGTTCAAGAGTGGAAGTTGTGAGGGCGGATTGTCCAGGCTTGCCTCCAATTCTCCATCGGGTTTATCCTGCGTATCGAGGTAGGGAAGCGTGCCGACACGAACGAACGGAAAGCCAAAGGTGATTTGCACGGCTTCGGTCGAGCCTTCGAGGTTCGGCAAGCGAGTCCGGGGCTTAGGGAAGGCGCTATACAACAAGATCGATCGTCAAACAACGTATGAAGAGAAGCTGAGAATGCTTGGCGTCTTCGATCCAAATGTCTTGGCAAGCTGCAAGCGCTTTCGAGAGGCTCGAAACGATCTTATGCACGAGAAGGCAGTCGGTCTTGACGCATTGAAAACAGTGGACATTCGGAATGCGCAAGAGGAGGCAATGCTCGGTGTCGAGTTCGTCAAGTCCATCGGGAGCAAGTTTGAAATAGCTCAAGGAAGAAGAAGTTTGCGCACGTCTTCATAATTCCGCGCGACGAAATCAGCGCGGTTGAGTTTTTCGGGCGGGAGGCTGGAGGTGAGGCCGAGGCAGGTCATGCCGGCCATTTTGGCGGCCTGGATGCCGTGGATGCTGTCTTCGATGACACAGCAGGTGGAGGGACGCACGCCGAGTTTGCGGGCGGTCGTGAAATAGACCTCGGGATCGGGCTTCGGAAAGCGCACGTCTTCGCGGGCGACGATGATCTTGAAGTGCGGTCCCAGCCCGGAAATCTCCATGACAACGTCCGCGACGTGATGCGAGGAGCTGGTGGCCACGCCAAGCTTGTAACGCTTGGCGAGTTCGGGAACCAGGGCGTGCAATTCTTTGAAGACGGGCCGGCGTTCGCGCAGGTAGCCGAGGAAATATTTCAGTTTGCGCGCGGTGAGATCTTCGAGTTCATGCGGCAATTTGTGTTTTCCGATGAAATCACGCAACAGCGCGCCATCGGAACGTCCGTAGTATTCATGGAACACGATGCCGTGATCGTGTTTGCGCCCGAGTTCCTCGAACAACGTCTCGAATGCCTTCTGATGGAGCGGCTCGCTGTCGACGATGACGCCGTCCATGTCGAAAATGATGGCGGAGAATTTCTTCATCCGCGATGGACGCGGACCTGGACCTTGCCGGGCTGCAGGAACCAGTTCAGCAGAAAACTGATCACGCTGATGACCAGCGCGGCGCCCATGGCGGTCCAAAACGTGTCGATGTGAAAGGCGGGGATGAGCCAACTGACGAATTCGAGCATCAGGGCGTTGATGACCAGCGTGAAGAGGCCCAGTGTGAGGATGTTGATCGGCAGGGTCAGGATCACGACCAGCGGGCGCAGCCAGGTATTGACCAGCGACAGGACGACGGCGGTGGCGATCAGGGTCTGGTTGTTATCGAGACGAATGCCCTTGAAGATGGCGGTGACGACGACCAGCGCGAGCGCGTTGATCGCGAGTTTCGTGATGAGAATGAGGAATCGATACACCATCAGAGAGCGCTTTTTACAGTTTTCTTGTCATCCCCTCACCTTAATCCTTTGCCGCCCCGGCACGACTGGCGGCGTCTCGTCGGACTCGGCTTCCCCGGAGGGGAGAGGAAATCCGCACAGCGCAGATCACCCAGCATCTCCTCTCCCGTTGGGGGAGAGGCAGGGTGTGGGGTATGCTTTTTCGTCTCATGGCAGTGGTCGGTTAGGAACCCCGCATAGCAACGTGTCACAAACTACATCTTCCATTTGATTGTACAGCCAATGGCGTGCGTGACGGGGTTGGCGACTTTCTTGTGCGCGAGGACGGCGTCGATGGCGGCGCGGAGATCGTGCGAGCGCACCTTGTCGGGATGCTGCCAGTTGTCGTCGACGCGCCCGATGTAGCGCACTTCCAGTTTCGAGTTGAGCACGAAGACCTCGGGCGTGTATTCCGCGCCGTAGGAGCGCGCCACCCGCTGCGTATCGTCGCGCAGGTAGGGAAAGTTGAACTGCTTTTTCTTGGCGCGCGTGACCATGTGGTCAAAACCGTCCTCGGGGTAGCCCGACGCGTCATTCGCGTTGATGGCGATAAGCTGCACGCCTTTCGCCGCGTAGTCCCGCTGGATCCCGATCAACCGGTCCTCGTAGGCCTGCACGTAGGGGCAATGATTGCAGGTGAACATCACCACCACAACTTTCTTGTCCTTGAACAAACTCAGCGAGCAATTTTTGCCATCCACTCCCGACAGAGAGAAATCCGGGGCGTGCTGACCGATTTCGAGTTTCTTCATTGTCTCACCAATGCCCAGTGTCCAACCCGTTGTTCCGCCGCTGTGCCGCTACCGTGGGGCAAAGCGTATGCAGCGCGCCCCCAAAGGTCAAGGCCTTGTTGACCCATGGGCGAAAGAGGTTGAGCGGGAGGCCCTTTTTTGTTAGAAACAAACACGTGATTGAAAACAATGCAGCTTCAATACCAAATTCGTGACGGATCTGCCAAGGAATCGTATTGAATAAAGAATCGCTTCCGCAACGCACGGCGCGCGCCCTGCGCGCCCAGGCCCCAGCCCTTGCCGCACACCGCATCACGATCGGTCTTGATGGATTCGTTGACGAAATCATCAGCGTCGTGGACAAACGCGAGTCGGCGGAGAAATTCAGCCGGGTGCCGACAATGGCGGCGTTTGGCGCGCGTATCAATGCCGCCGCGGGCAAGAGCGCAAATGCGGAACTGGTCGTCGAGCGCGTGAAATTGGGCGGCAACGGCCCGATCATGGCGAATGCGATGGCGGTGTTCGGCGCCCAGGTGACCTATATCGGCAATCTCGGGTATCCAAACCTGCACCCCGTTTTTGCGGAATTCGCGAAACACGCCACCGTGTACAGCATCGCCGAGCCGGGCCGCACCGATGCGCTGGAATTTGACGACGGGAAGATCATGATGGGCAAACATGCCTCCTTGCGCGATGTGAACTGGAGCAATCTCGTGGAGCGCATCGGACACAAAACGCTCGAAGAGTGTTTTTCGGCGGCCAGCCTGGTGGGACTCCAGAACTGGACGATGCTGCCGCACATGAGCGACATCTGGGAGCGCGTGCTGGCGGACATTTGCCCGAAGATGCCAGCGCAACCACGGCACACGTTCTTTTTCGATCTGGCCGATCCCGAAAAGCGTGACTACAAGGACATTCGGCACGCCATCGGGCTGATTAGCAAATTCCAGCGGTATTTCGACGTGTACCTCGGGCTGAATGAGAAGGAATCGTTTGAGATTGGCGACGTGTTGGGCTACAAGGGTGCGCAGGAAGGTGAAGCGGCGGTGGCAACGGTGGCACAGTTCATCCACAATCAGATCAAGACGTCCGGCGTGGTTGTCCATCCACGCGCCTATGCGGTCGCGGCGTCCACCGACGGCATTGTCAAAGTACAGGGTCCGTTCGTGGGACGACCGCTCATCAGCACGGGCGCGGGCGATCATTTCAACGCGGGCTTCTGCCTTGGCAGGTTGATTCACGCGGACAACGAGATGTCGCTCCAACTCGGGGTCGGCACCTCCGGCTATTACGTCCGCACCGCGAAGAGTCCGACCACCGATGAACTCGCCGACTTTCTGGAGTCACAGTAACCCATGCCACAGATCCTCACTGATAACCGGGAACTCATCGGCTTGCTCGTCCTGCTCGGGGTGTCAATGGTCACCAGCCTCTTGCTGCACTGGCTCGTGATCTGCCGGCGTCTCTACCGCCATGGCGCGCGGTTCCCGACGGGCCTGCTGTTTTGGCGCGTGTTCCGCGAGCTGCGGCAGTACAAGGACCTGGTCACTGCGGGTGGAAAGCCGCCCACGTTTTACTTCTACGGATTTATTCTCGCGTGGTTCAACCTGCTGCTCGCCTTCGGCATCGCCCTGCGCATCCTCTGGATCCAGTCGCCGCATGGTGGCGGCTAGGAACCTGCTCCATCCAGGCGGGGATGCGGGTGCGCCGCTTTCGGGTTGCTTCTTGCGCACGCCGTGACGCCTCTGTTATTTTGCGACCACATCATGAGCGTCCGCGTCAGAATCGCGCCGAGCCCCACCGGTTTTCTACACATCGGAATCGCGCGCACGGCGTTGTTCAACTGGCTGTACGCCCGGCACACGGGCGGCGCGTTCGTGCTGCGCATTGAGGACACCGACGCGGCGCGCAACACGGAGGCTTCGTTGCGCACGATTCTCGACGGACTGCGCTGGCTCGGGTTGGATTGGGACGAAGGCCCCGAGAAAGGCGGGCCATATGGACCATACTTCCAATCGCAGCGCGCCGACATATACCGGAGCCGCATTCAGGAATTGAAAGACAAGGGCCTGGCCTACGAGCGTGAGGGCGCGATCCGATTCAAAATGACCCGCCAGCCGATCGAAGTGACCGACCTCATCGCGGGCAGTGTGGTGCGCCCGCTCAACGAGGCGGAAATGCTCGACCCTGATTTTGTGATCGTGCGCAGCGACGGGAATCCGGTGTTTCATTTCGTCAATGTTGTGGACGACCTCGAGATGAAGATTACACATGTCATCCGCGGCGAGGACCATTTATCGAACACGCCGAAGCACATCGCTTTGTTCCGCGCGTTTGGCGTCGAGCCGCCGAAGTACGCGCACATCCCAATGATCTTGAATCCCGATAGCACCAAGATGAGCAAGAGCGACCCCGACGCTGCCAAAGCGCGCCTCGCCTCGCTGCAGACGTACGTCGAGGACGGCTACGTACCAGAGGCGGTGCGCAATTACCTGTGCCTGCTCGGTTGGTCGCCAAAGGACAATCGCGAAGTCCTACCGATCGACGACATCGTCAAACTTTTCGATCTGCCGCAAATCCTGCGCAACAACGCGCGTTTCGACTCCTCGAAGTTGACCTGGATGAATGGGGAATATATCCGCGCAATGGCGATCGACCGCTTCATTGAGCTGGCACGACCGTTCGCGGGCGGCCACGACGACCCGAAAGTCCTCGGACTCGTGAAGGAGAAGATCAAGTTACTGAAAGAGTTGCCCGACTGGGTCAACTATTTCTTCACCGAGGAATACCCGTTCGACCCCGAGGCTGTAAAAAAATCGTGCAGCGCGCCGCAGACAAGCGAGAGACTGACGAAGCTCGCCGAAAAGTTTGCCGCAGTCAGCTTGTGGGACGCCGCGAGCCTCGAAGTGGCGTTGAAAGCGCTCGCCGTGGAGATGGGCGTCAAGACCGGCGAACTCATCCACCCCTGCCGTGTCGCCGTCAGCGGAAAATCGGCGGGACCATCGCTGTACCACATGCTGGAAGTCCTCGGTCGCGACCGCGTGCTGACACGGCTGCGGCGCGGCGCGGACCGATTTCGCAGTAACTCATAGAGACAAAAAGGTGAGAAGCGAAAGGATTCGGAGTTGACGCGTTTGAAGGAATTCTCTCCTCTCCCCTTGGGGGAGAGGATTAAGGTGAGGGGTGTCGCGGCTTTGAAAACGCTAAACAAACCGCTCGTCAAAGCACTTCGTCGGCACCCGACGGAGGCCGAGAAAAAACTTTGGCGCCATCTGCGAAACCGCCAAATCTCAGGGGCTAAGTTTCGCGGCCAACAGCCGTTTGGGCCATACATTCTGGATTTTTATTGCGCTGAATCAAAATTGGCCATTGAGTTGGACGGTGGGCAGCACGGCATGACGAAACATACCAGACAGGACGAGCAACGTGACGAGTATCTGAAACAGGAAGGCGTGACTGTTTTGCGGTTTTGGAACAATCAAATCTTTGAGGAGGTTGAAGGAGTTCTCGATATGATTTACGCGACTCTGGAAAGCCGAACCCCTCACCCTAACCCTCTCCCCCAAGGGGAGAGGGGCCAGCCCCCCGCGAAGCGAAAAATTTCACCTGGGTACCCGAAACTTCTCCTGGAAGATGACAGGGGCGAGCCGTCCGCGAAGCAAACGGTTTCGGCTGGGCATCTGAACCCTCTCCCGCGAACAGACAAGGGAAAAAAGAATAGCCGCGCTTGATGAATCCATTGCGCATCCCATGACGCTGCCGAATAAAATTACGATTGCGCGAATTCTGCTGATCCCGATCTTCGTGTGGTTGACGCTGGATTACATCCGCGATTACCAGAAAGAGCAGGAGTTGGAGTGGGAGCGGGTGCTGGCTTGCGTGGTCTTCGCCATCGCCGCCATTTCCGACGCGGTGGACGGCTATATCGCGCGCCGGTATCATCAGAAAAGCGAACTGGGTACGTTCCTCGATCCGCTGGCCGACAAGATTTTACTGATCTCCGCGTTGATTCTGCTCAGCATCCGATTCAAGGACGGCACGCCGTTCGACCAGTTGCCGCTGTGGTTTCCCGTGCTGGTGATCAGCCGCGATCTGATGTTACTCGGCGGGACGGTGCTGATTCATATGTTGGCGGGGCACGTGACCGCCCGACCGCGCATCGTGGGCAAGTGCGCGACATTTTTCCAGATGATCACGCTTGGCTGGGTGCTGCTGAAGGTCGAGCGCCCGTCCTATCAATGGCCCCTCTATGGGGCCGGCTTCTTCACGCTCATCTCCGGCATCTGGTACATTTTCGACGGCGTCAAACAACTCAGCCTTCACGAGCAGAAGAAGTAGCTCCGCCGCGAATACATTTTCTTTGGATTCGCCAGCGCGTTCAACCATACTTGCGCCGCCGGATTGAGGAGGACGCAACCATTTCATCTATGACCGACATACATCCGTCAGGTACCTAGGTCGTGCTGTTGGGGACAGGGAATCCGAATGCCGATCCGTTGCGGTCGGGGCCGGCGGTCGCGATTGTGGCGAATGGGACGGCGTATCTGGTGGACTTCGGTCCCGGGGTGGTGCGGCGCGCGGTGGCGGCGGAGATAAAGGGTGTGAAAGCGCTGGCGAAGAAGATGAGACCGGTGTTACTGGTGCTCTATCATCAATTGTTCTTCGGCACGACCGAAAGCGCGTTGGTTGGCGAGATCCAGCGCCTGTACGACGGCCCGGTGGTTTCAGGGCACGATTTGGATGTGTATTAGTCCTGTCAGGCGAACTGGCTCTTACGAATACCGACAAACACCCGCACCGTCACTCTTGCGTCGGGGCGGTGTTTGAGTCAAGGTGGGGAGTGGGTGGGCAGGGCACAGCAGCGGAGACTGGACGAGGGCGCGTGCTGTGGGTATTCTCCCGCAAAACAATGGAAGGGCATACCAAGATGAAACATTTTTCAATGGTTTCTGTGACCGCGTTCGCCATGGCTGTATTGGCGACCTCGGGTTGCTCGAAGAAGGACTCCGAGCAAGCCCCCCCGCCACCCCCGTCCATGACGCTCCCAGCAACAACGCTGCCCCCGTCGTTACCGCCCCTCTCGACGTCAACCAAGACGGCGGCACCGCCCGTGTCTGAAGTTTCAACATCGGCGCCCGCGACCGACGAGGAGACACCGGAGCAACTCGCAGCGAAGGTGAAACAGTTGGAGGCCGATTATCAGCGGGAGGCGGACTTCCAGAAGCGCGTCGGGCTCATCTACGAGCTCAGCTCGACGGATTCGTCGAACGTCGTTGACGCCCTTGGCCGGCTGTTCCTCAATGAAAAGGACCAGGAACTGAAAATCGAGTTGATCAACTCGCTGATGGACGTTGACGGCCAGAACGACAAGAAACTGGCGATCCTCAGCAGCGCCCTCCGGGGCGATCAGCCGAAGGAGGTGCGCCTGGAAGCAATCGACGGCATGGGCGACGTGGAAGACAAACGGGGGATTCAGGTGTTGCAGCTATACGCCAGCGACCCCGACGAGGACGTTCGGGATGGCGTCAAAGATACCATCGAGCAGTTGGAAACCGCAGTGGCGCAACCACCAACGCCCGGGCAACCGCCACCGACCACGCCATAGCGTTGGGGGCGTTCAAGTTAATCATTGACGGGGGCGCTTGGTTCCGCTAATTTTCACGCCCCTTCCCAAGAGGAAAGAGGACACACTCATGTATGCAGTAATTCGAACAGGTGCCAAGCAGTACCGCGTGCAGCCCGGCGACGTTTTGGAGGTCGAACTCCTCGACGGCGAGAAGGGCAAGGACATCGCGCTGGAGGACGTGTTGTTGGTGGCCGACGGCGACAACGTGCAGGTCGGCAAGCCCAACGTCAAAGGCGCGCGTGTGACCGCCGAGGTCATTGACGAGGACAAGAAGGGCGCGAAAGTCATCGCCTTCAAATTCCGTCGTCGTGAAGGCTATCACCGCAAACGCGGCATCCGCCCGCACCATACCGTTTTGAAAATCAAAGAAATCGTTGTAAAGTAGCAGATGTTGTAGCCGCGTGCCCTCACGCGGCGGAGGTTTTCGTCATGGCCCATAAAAAAGGACAAGGCAGTTCACGTAACGGACGCGACAGCGTCAGTAAACGGCTCGGCGTGAAACGATTTGGCGGCGAACTCGTCACCGCCGGCAGCATCATCATCCGCCAACGCGGCGCGCGTTTCCTCGCCGGCAGCAATGTCGGCATCGGCCGCGACTGGACCCTGTTTGCCCTGGCCGAAGGTCACGTCCGCTTCGACCGCAACGGTCGCCGCGTCAACATCGACCCCGTCGCCGCGCCTGCTGGCAAGTCGTAAGGCGATTTTTCGCGCGACAAGGTTGCCGGCAACACCGCCGTATGTCTCGCTGCTTCTGGTATTGAAGCGAACCCGCTCTGCTGGCAAGATACCCGCCACGATGCCGCGACGTGAACTCAAGTATCCCCGACAGGTTGTCGAATGGCTCGAAGACTGGGGCCGAATCTTGACGGAGCCTGGTTCCCTCATCTTGATCGGGTCGGGGGGTCTGTTGTGGCACGCATTCGAGAGAGGCATTCAGCAACCGTTGCCTGAGAACAGCATGGACGTCGATCCCATCACCGAGGATGAGGCCGTGGCGAGACTGGGCTACGATGCAATGATCGGAAGCGAGTTTGAATTGAATCACGGCTGGCACGTGAATCTGATGCCCCAGGAGGTCCTACGTGAACTGCCGAAAGGCTGGGAGCCTCGCGCGAGCCGAAAAACATACGGACATTTGACTGTTGTGGTTCCATCACCGGAGGATTTACTCGATCCAAAGCGCCGCCGCGGCGAGCCCCGGGACTTGAAACACGCTCAATGGGCGCGCACAGTAGGGCTAACGACGTGAGTGCGATCACAAATTATGATGATCTTGCCCGCTTGGAGTACGGGCGCATCTTATGGCGCAACCCGCGCGATCGCCAACAGCTCATCACCCATTGGACTGACTCGCGGCACCCCTATCGCGAACGATTCCTGGAACAGCGGGAGCTCATCGAATTGATCCTCACCTCGGCAGAAAGCGAAGAAGACCTTGACGCAAAATTGCGCGCTCGTGGTGCGAGTTTCCGCGCAGTGCTACGGGAGATACCCCCCGTCTTCGGCTCGTTCTGGCGCCACTGACTGTTAGTGAAATCCGCTTCGACAGGAATGGTTGCCTCTTGTTTGAGGCAGTTTAAGCCAGACGATTGTCCTTTTTCATTTTACCCTCGAAGACTGTCGATCTGACGCAGCGCATTTGTTTGTGGTAAACTCCACACATGATTGCGTTGGCCACATTGACAGGCAAAGCGACATCGGGCGCGAATCTTTCGCGCGACGACGTGGCGGACGCCGTGCGCGCGTTGCTCTATGAGACAGTGGCGGAAGAGAGCAAGGCTGAGTTTCTCACGGCGTTGGCACGCAAGGGCGAGACGGCGGAGGAAATTGCGGCGTTCGCCTTGGAACTGCGCGCGCGGGCGGTGGACCCACAGATTGATCCGGCAAAATTCGGCGGCGTGGTGCTGGACGTGGTCGGAACCGGCGCGGACATGGCGCAGACGTTCAACATTTCATCGTGCGTGATCTTTGTCGCCGCGGCGGCGGGCGTGGCGGTGGCCAAACACGGCAATCGCGCCGTCACCAGCAAAAGCGGCAGTGCTGACGTTCTGGCAGCGCTGGGCGCGAAGATCGAACTTTCACCGGAAGCGGCGCGGCGTTGTCTGGAAACAACGGGCGTAGTATTCCTTTTTGCGCCACACTACCATCCCGCGTTCAAAGTCATTTCGCCCGTGCGCAAGAAGCTGGCGGAACGCAAACAGCGGACGGTGTTCAATATCCTCGGTCCACTGGTCAATCCCGCGCGTCCAACCCACCAACTGGTCGGCGTGTTCGACCGCGCGCTGGTGGAGAAATTCGCCGAGGTCCTGCGCCTGCTCGGACTCAAACACGCCATGGTCGTGCATGGCGATGGACTCGACGAATTGTCCACGATGGGCGTCAATACCGTGGCGGAGGTGTGGGCCGGACGCATCGAGCAGACCGAGCGCGATTTTCGCGTGCCGCACACATCGTGGCGCGGGGTGACGGTCAAACCCGATGAATTGCTCGGTGGTGACCCGGCGACGAACGCCGGGATCGTCCGCGACGTGCTGAGCGGCAAAGACCGCAGCGCGCGGCGTGACATTGTGCTGCTGAACGCGGCCGCGGCGCTCGTCGTTGCCGAAAAGGCGGTCGATTTTCCCAGCGGCTGGGATCTGGCGGCGGAATTGATCGACAGCGGCGCGGCACGGGACCGGCTGGAACGATTTGTCGCGGCGACGAATCAGGGGTAAACTCACCTGTGCGAGCGGCTTTGGCCAAACCACTGGATTGGTGCACGATTCAACTGGCGCGGTTGAACGTGCGCGACGCCGTTGGCAAGGACGGACTGGCGGCCAGGGCCCAGGCGTTGATGGATCATCCCGATTTCCTTTGTGATTTCGTTGCCGCGCCCGACGATTTCCGGTTCGTCACGAAGCGCGCATTTCAATTCACTTCACCGGTCAAGTCTCCGTGGGGACGAAACAACACGGTGCATGGCCGGCTGTATACGGCATCGAGCCGGTGGCAGGACAAGCCGACGGTCGTTCTGCTTCATGGGTGGAATGCCCAGACCGCGTATCGCACGTTATTCCCCCACCTGGCCCGACGCCTGATAAAACGGGGCGTGAACGTGGCCATGTTCGAGTTGCCCTACCACAGCCAGCGCAAGCCGCGCGGCAAAGGAGCTGTCAAAAACTTCTTGTCGGGCGATCTGGTACACGTCGTGCGGGCGGCCCATCAGGCGATTGGCGACGCGCGGGCCCTGGTCGCGTGGCTGAAGGGACAAGGCTGCCCGCAGGTCGGATTATGGGGGATCTCGCTCGGAGCGTGGTTGAGCGGATTACTGGCCTGCGCGGATTCGCACGTGAATTTCGTCGCGCTGATGACACCGGTGGTGCGCATGGATCGCCTGATCGCCGAGGTGGATTTCTGCGCACCGATTCGGCGCAGTCTCGGGGGTGTACCAGTGCGATTTGATTCGATGAATTTGAAAACCCACCATCCAAAAGTCGCGCCCGAAAACATCCTGATTGTGGCGTCCGAACATGATTTGTTCGCCCCCATTGAGACGGTCGAGGAACTTTGTGAGGCCTGGGGTGTTACAGAACTGTGGCGGCCGCGGCATGGTCACATCAGTGTCCTGCTGTCGATGCCGGTGATGGAGCGCACCCTCTGTTGGGTCGCGCGGAAAGCCGGGCCGGGCACACAGTAGAAATGGTGCACGAAAGCCTGCATTGGGAATGCGCCGTAATCGTTCGTTTTCTCTGTACATTTGAAGTGGTTGCAGGCATTTGAATTGCTATTGAGGCATTCGGATATGGCTGAGAAGCGTGATAAATCAGTGATTCGTCTCGATTACGCCGCGCTGGGCGACAGCGTGACGAGCGAGACGGAGATTCCCCTTGAGCTGGTCAAGAAGGCAAAGGGATTTCTCGGCCGTGCCGCAGCCCGTCAGGAGATTTTGCATTTGATGGACAATGCCCTGCGCGTGCACGCCGCGGAGGTCGCCGCGCGTCAGATTAACCCGGCGGATCTCTATACCGTCGGCCAGCATGCTCTGGAGGAAGCCATCAAGCTTTATGAGTTCAAGCAGGGCCAGCCGTTCCGCGAGTTCGCCACTGCGTTTGCGCGGCAGTCTATGATCCATGCGAAGAACAAAGCCGTTCCGGCCGCGACCCCGATGCGACCACCGCCCCTGCGCGACGGGTTGTTGGGGAAGAATCCCCCACCGTCCAGACCGCCGGCCAAGTCGGAATAGAATTGCATTCGTCCTCCGCTCGTCGCATCTTGTTGATCGTTATGCTTATCAGCAAGAAGATCAACGACGCGATCAACCAGCAAATCGGCAACGAATTCGGCGCTTCGCTACAGTACGTGGCCATTGCCGCGCACTTTGACGAAGAGGCATTGCCGCAATTGGCCGCGCACTTCTACCAACAGGGCGAGGAAGAGCGCGACCACGCCATGCGCTTCGTGAAGTTTCTCGTCGAAACCGATGGCGAAGTGGTTATCCCCGCGGTGAAGGCGCCCAAGCACAAATTCGCCTCGGCGGAGGAAGCCGTGAAGTTGTCGCTCGACTGGGAGGTCGAGGTGACCCAGCAGATTCACAACCTCGTCGATCTCGCCAAGAAGGAAGTCAACTACACGACCGATAACTTCCTGCAGTGGTTCGTCAAGGAACAGCTCGAAGAGGTTTCCTCGATGGACAACCTTCTCAAAGTGATTCGCCGGGCCGGTGAAGACGGATTGCTGCGTGTGGAAGAGTATCTGGCCCGAAAAGGCGGCCAGAAATCGCTGAGCGCCGACGACCTCACCTGAGCGAAATTGGCGACGGACGTTCGCGCGAACCGTGACCGTATGGTTCAGGAGCAAATCGAAGCGCGCGGCATCACGAATCCCGCGGTGCTCGCTGCGATGCGCAAGGTCCCGCGGCACGAGTTCGTGCCTGACCGCTGGATCGAAGCCGCTTACGAAGACCATCCGCTCCCCATCGGCTACGAGCAAACCATTTCCCAGCCCTATATCGTCGCACTGATGACGGAATTGCTGCAGCCGACCGAGGGCGCGAAGGTCCTGGAGGTCGGCACGGGCTCGGGATACCAAGCCGCGATTCTGGCCGAAACCGGTGCGGAGGTGTATTCCATCGAGATCATCGAGCCGCTCGCCACGCAAGCCGCCGAACGTCTCCAGCGTCTCGGCTACAAGAAGATCCACGTCAAACACGGCGATGGTTATCGGGGATGGTCGGAGCATGCCCCGTTCGATGCGATCATCGTGACCGCCGGTGCCGATCACATTCCACCCCCTCTCGTGGAACAACTCAAGCCGGGCGGTCGCATGGCGATCCCCGTGGGCGACCCGCGCGGCGAGCAATCCCTGTTGGTCGTGGAGAAAGATATCAGCGGGAGAATTTCAACCCGCAACGTCGCTTCCGTCTTGTTCGTACCGCTGACGCGCCAGCCACGCATGTGACGGGTTCGACCTCCGCGCGGGGGCCGCAATTCCTCACCCATGGGGCGGCACCTTCCCGCCGTCCGTCATTCCGAGCTTGTCGAGGAATCTCTCCGTGCGTCGATTGGCTACGGAAGAGTATAAGCAAATGGGGAAGTTCTGCTGAGGGCGTGGGCTATTGCGGCCCACAATTCTAGGTGGGGGTGGGTGCCAAGTTAGAGCGTGGCCATGAGTTTGCTATTGCTCGACAGGACCTGCAGTGACAGAGTTCGTTTATGAGGAAAGGCCCCTGCATTCCTTCTGCCACCCGAAACTGGAAATGGCTTGCCGGCGTTTGCGGTGTGGCGTACGTCATTTGGTTTTCTGCGCTCTGGGACGTGTGGAACTGGGCCGATTGGATCGGGTTCTTCGCCGGGGTTGCGGTGGTTCTCGGAGTGTTGGTCGCCGCTTGCATGGCGTTTCGATCAAGGGTCCCCGTATTATCAAACGCCCCGATTACGCGGAAGTATCCCCAAGGAACGACTACCACTTTTTTCATCTGCGGATTGTGGTTATTTTCTTCTGTCAGTTCTACCGTGCGTCCTACTGCCGGCTCTGTGGGTGCGACATTCCCTCTCATCCTCGTGATCCTCGTCATCTGGATACGGGGCTTCGTTCGGATTTTTACCCAATGGAAGCTGTATCGGTATCGAACATTGATTCCATTTGCAACGTGTATCATTGTCGGAGTGTTGGGATTCGAGGCGACGGCGCCGCTTAACGAAGCCTTGTTCTGGCACTGGCGACTCCCCGGGTACGAAGCAACCATCCAGAAGATTGAATCCGGCAGAATTCCTGTGTCGGGGGAAGGAAGACCGCTTTCACCCAATGAATATGACAACAGGCTTGCCTTAAACGCATGGGCAGAACGGGACGACAAGGGGTCTTTGATCGTCACATTCCTTTACGGCGACACAAGTGCAGTTGGTCTGCACGATGCATTTGTTTACTGCGAATCCGGGCAGCTTTCAGCCAACGATGAGAAAATTTGGCGTTGGAAGATGAGACTGAATGACAAATGGTTTCAGGTCGAGTCTTAAAGCAGTTCACATCCTTGACTTGCATTGGATGTTTCCTGAACCTGCGACTTGGGCAACGGTGGTCATGGGCATCGCCGCTCGTCCTAATTCGCTGGATGGTTGGCAACCGTCAGAAGCTCAAACGTCAGGGTTCGCAAATTATCCAAAGCGGGGGAGCTAATTCTTTCTTTTGTGGCCACTTACTGACCGGCTTTCCCGTGTCCTGCGGCTGCAGGTATTGTCAGGCACTGTTACTCAATTGGCGTGGAGGCCAGCACGGGGTAGACGCCGTTGGTGGCCACGCCGGTGAGGTAGAAGAACGTGCCGGACTGGTCCGACTCAAATTTCCATGTCAGTTTGACCGTGGTCGATTTACCTTTCTTGAGGGCCTTTTACCTTTCTTGAGGGCCTTCATCTTCTTGAACGAAGGGAACGGGCCGACGCCGTCGTCGAAGACGCTACCTTGTCCCACGAACAGGGCAACCGTGAAGGCGGGGGTATTCGTCACCCCGGCATTTGTGATCACGATATCCGCAGTTACCGTGCAATTGGTTGTGGTACTGGTTCCCTTCGTCTTGTCTTTGCACGTTTGCTCGACATTGGAGAAAACCACCGTAACCAGAGACGACGACGGCGGCACGCTGCCTCCGGCACCGAGATCCAACATAAAGACGGTGCCCAGATCGGAAGTGCCGCCCTGGTCTGTGAAGCCGAAGAGATTCGTGCCGACCAGGGTCAGCGAGCTGTACGGGCTGGGGAACAGGCCATTACCGCTTCCGTTGGCGAAGGAGTACACGATTCCGTACCCCAAGCCGTTCGTACTGATCGAGAAGATCGTGCCCAGGCCGTTCGCGCCACCTTCCGATGATGTCCCGTAAAGACTTCCGTCGACCAGGGTCAGACCGGTTCCCGTATCGTTCGCATCGTCGCCAATAGCGCCAACGGTATGCAGCACATGGAATCCAGTGCCGTCCATGTTGATCGCGTAGAGCGTGCCGTTGCTCTGGCTGCCCCCACCCTTTTGCGTTAGACCGAAAAGCATCGAATCCACCACCGTCACCGGTCCAGGGAATGAACCATCCGCGCCGCCGGTGAACGTGTGCAGGACTTGAAACCCGGTGCCGTTGGTGCTGACCGCGAAAATCACACCCTGATCGGCGCCGCCGGCCGGAGGCGTTACGCCGAACAGCGTGTCGCCCGTGGGCGTCAAGGGAGCGTCCGGGCCTCTTCCGTCGCTGCCGCCGGTAAACGAGTGCAATACCTGAAAGTTGGCGGCGTTGGTGGTGATCGAATAAATCACGCCGTCGTTATTGGTGCCGCCGTCCAACGTCACGCCGTACAGGGTGTCACCGACAAGGATCAGTGAGGTGCTCTGGAAGGGTTCGGCGCCGTCATTGTTGCCACCTTCAAGGTCATGCAGGACTTGAAAATTCGCGCCGTTGGTGCCGACCGAAAATATCAGGCCGTTGTCAGGGAATCCTGCGGTTCCGTACAGCGTGTCGCCACCCAAAACCACCGATCCATCCGGGCAACAGCCGTCCTCGCCGCTCCCGCTAAAAGAATGCAGAATCTGAACGTCAGCGCCGTTGGTGCTGACTGAAAAAACCACGCCCTGATTGTTGGTGCCGCCGCCGCGGGCCACGCCGAAGAGAGTGTCACCGGAACTTGTGGGGCTGCCCAGCAGATGGGCCGCATCGTTGGTGCCACCGGTGAACGAGTGCAGGAACGTCACCGTCCGCGCTCCCGCGGGTGTTGGTTGGTACGCCAAGAACCACACGACCATCGGTATGATCGCCACAAAAAGTCACCGACAAAGTTTCATACTAATCTCGCTCCCTACTCGTCCTGCCCGTTTTTCGCAGCATCTGACCGCCATTTCAGATGCGCCGCACCAATACCGCCAACGTGCTGTGGAAAATTCTAGCACGCTGATTTTGCCTGTCCAGTAGGAACACTGAGGGCACCGGATTGACTCGGAATATCGAGGCCCACAATTCCAGGTGGGGCGTCGATTCCCTTTTGTGCTTTCCTCGCGATTCCATCAGAGGTTTAATGGGGGCTCGACCGCGTGACCCATGAACACCATTGTCGAACTTCATGATTCAACAGTCACCGAGATTGCCAAGAGGGAAGGCACAGCGATTGTGCATTTCTTGCCTGCGTGCCTTCACAGGTCGGAAGGGCGCCCGGGGTTTGACTCTGGCACTTACTGGGTTCAAAACGCTCGGTTGATTTTCGCCGATGCAGCCGTCAACGGAGGTATTCCCGATCTGCCATGCGACGTCATGGGTGGCGAGTTGGTTATTGGCGGCGAGCAGTACGACAATGAGATTCCCGTACCTCTGGAGGTCACAGAACCTGCCGAGTTGCGCCTCATTCTCGATTCAGTCCACACGGTGACAATCACTGGCCGAGGTGTCCGATTGGAGTTGTATGGCGAGCCGAAGTATGTTCAAGACTTCCCACCCAAGTCAGTGCAATCTAACCCGTGATTGGAGGCAACGCCGCTTGGCGCCTTCAGTTCCACACTCGCGGCTGACGCCGTTGTTCCAGCGTGGCTCAGTTCTTGTCGTCAGGCGAACAAAGCTTTAGATAGCGAGCCAGCCTCTCGGAAGTTCGACGACAAGGTTCGCCAATCGTCCAAAGCGGGGAGACAATTCCCTCCCCCAACCCACTACGGCCTCCGGGGGCAACTGGTGGATTTCACAATCCCGAGTCAAGGACTGAGCGGACGAGTTCGTTGAGGGACTCGATATCGTAAGGCTTTTGCAGGTAGCCGAGGCAACCGTGCTGGAGCATCCGCTTGCCTTCCTGGTCTTGACTGTAGCCGCTGGAGACAATGACGCGCACGTCCGGGTCGATTTTTTTCATGCGCGCAAACAGCTCCGGCCCGCTGATCCGCGGCATGACCATGTCGGCGATCACCAGATCGATTTCGTCCTGGCGATCCCGGTACGTTGACAACGCCGAGGCGCCGTCGCCGGCACACAGGACCTTGTAGCCTTTCGCTTCGAGGCCGATTTGGGCCATCTCACGGATGACCTCTTCGTCCTCGGCGAGCAAGATGCACTCGTGACCGCCGCGTATTGCCCCTGGCAGCGGCGCAGGCGCCGCCCCCATCGTTTTCTTCGTCGCCGGGAGGAAAATCTCGAACAACGTCCCCTGCCCCGGGTGGGATTCCACGCGAATTTCCCCGCCGAAGCTTTTCACGATACTCAACACCATCGATAACCCCAGTCCGGTGCCTTTGCCGGGCCGTTTGGTGGTGAAGAACGGCTCGAAAATGTGCGCGAGCGTGGCCGTTTCCATGCCGCAACCCGTGTCGCGAAATCCAAGCACGACGTAGTCGCCGTCGGGCAGGGAAAATGTGGGGCGAAACGGATCGGCGGCGTCCAACATGACGTTGCGGGTCGTAATCGTCAGGATGCCGCCTTCGGGCATCGCATCGCGCGCGTTGACCGCGATATTGAGGAAGACCTGCTCGAGTTGCGAGAGATCGACCTCGATGGATCGGAGTTTTTTGGCGAACTGGCGCTGGATCAGGATCGACTTGTCGAAACTGCGGTCGAGCATCTTCAGCGTCTGCTCAATGCAATCGTTGGGGTTGGTCACCGCCACATGCGGCCCTTCGCGGCGCGCGAATGAGAGCAGTTGCTTGGTCAGGGCCGCGCCCCGGTGCGCGCTGCTTTCCGTAGCTTCGAGGTAGCGATACGTGGGGCTGGCGGGATCGGTTTGCTGTTTCACGTAACTGGCGCAGGCCAGAATCGCGGCCAGCACATTATTGAAATCGTGCGCGATGCCGCTGGCCAGCGCGCCGATGGATTCGATCTTCTGCACCTGGGCGAGTTCGCGATACAGCTCCTCAGCCTGCACGGCGCTGGCCACAATGTTGGCGACGGTTTGCATCTCGGCAGCCAATGACTGTGAAATATCGCGTGGCTCGCGGTAGAAAATGCCGATGAGGCCGACGAGTTCCTTCCGTCGGACCACGGGACTCAAGACGGCACAACCGGTGCGTTCGCGCCCACACACCCCTGCGAGAGTGGGCGATACCTCTTGGGAGACATTCGGCGTAATGATCTGGCGCGGGTCGTTGGGCGTCTGTTCAAACGCGGGAAACAACCAGTCAAATGCTTCGAGTTGCTGAAAGCTGTGCCCCGTGAAACCACAGGCTCCCTTCAGGACGAAACGCCTGTGCCCATTATTCTCCACCATCCAGGCAGCGACGACTTCGGCCTCAAATAGCTGGGCGATCTTCTCCAGGACTTCCGTCGAGATTTGCGCGACGTCGAGTTTATCGATCAGGTCGCGGGAGATTTGGTTCAAGGTGGATTGCCGCTGGAACGCAAGACGTTGGGACAACTCGATTTCCCGGCCGCGGGTGACCTCGAGTTCTTCCTGGTTGCGTTGCACGCGTTGGACGTACAAATACGTCTCCGCGCCGGCCAGGGACAGAAGCAACAAGGATGCGCTGCTGAGCGGAAGGCTGACCTGGACCCACGAATCGCTGTCATTGTTCAGCCGCCCAATGAGCATGTAGGAGAGCGTGATGACCAGGGCCATCCCATAGAGTCGCGCGCGTGGCGACCATTTCCGCACATCGAGCTTGATGGCTGTTGACTGCGTCATGGCAGAGTCCTTACGTGGCAGTGACATTTTTGAGCAGGGAATGTGCCGACCCCAAGAATTGCGAAACAGGCGTCGTTCCGCCTGTTTTTCTGTCAAAATCCCCGCACGTTTGCGCTTCTCGGGGCCAGTGACCGGCGCGCAAGCAAACTTGCAACAAGCAATTCTGTGAGATTGCACCCTACAGCGTGTGCCAGCACCGTTGTCCATCGGCCTGTTTCGGGCACGGATAGTGCGCCTGGGTGGTATAGAGGCAGCAAGTGTTTGTGTGGCAACACCGGCAGATTTTCGGATTGCCGACGCCGCGGATTATCAGTATGAACTGGGCCAGCCCCAAAAGATGCGTGGAAGGAGGGAGCGTCCGGGGTCAGCGAAGGTTGGACGTATTTTCTCATGAAGCCTAAGACACGATTGTGGCTGCGAATAATCCTCACCCTGCTGTTGGGGGGCGGCGTGTATCTCATCCTGCGCAACTACGAGCAGACGTTTGTCTACGCCCCGAGTCCGTTCGTAACGAAAACCCCCCGCGACGCCGAGATGGCGTTTGACAATATCGCGCTCGTGGCGGAGGACGGCGTCAATATTCAAGGGTGGTTCATCCCGGCCCAGTCGCCGGAGTCGACCACCAATTCATCCACTCCGACGCTGCTGTTCTTCCACGGCAAGGCGGGCAACATCAGCGATTGCCTGGAAAAGATCCACCTCTTTCACGACATGGGGTTGGATGTGTTCATCATCGACTATCACGGCTACGGCAAAAGCGGTGGTGAGCCGAGTGAAAGTGCGCTGACCAGTGACGCGTTGGCGGCCTATTTCTACCTTACCGAGCAACGCCACTTGAAACCGGAGCGGATCTACCTGTACGGCCAGGACATTGGTGCGGGGGTGGCGATCGGTCTGGCCGCAAAGGTGTCCGCAGCCGGGCTGATTACCGAAGGCGCCAACGCATCCGTCATTCAGAAAATCAAGGACGACTGGCCGTTGATTCCCTGGGAGTATTTGCTCAGCAACCAGTTCGATTCGCTCACGAAGATTAACGAAGTCCACATCCCTGTGTTGCTGCTCCACAGCAGCGAGGATGAGGTCGTGCCATACAGCGATTCGCGCCGCCTCTATATGTTGGCACACGACCCGAAGGAACTCGTGGAGATTCACGGCACGCACCGCGAGGCGTTCGTCAAGTCGTTCGACGCCTACTACGACAAAGTAGAGCATTTTGTGTTCGGCCACGCCCAAAACAAACCGACGGAGGGTTCATCCTCAACGGAAACCAACGCGCCTGCGTCCAAAGAACCGTCGCCATGATCAAGACAATCGGGATTCTTCTGCTGGCGTGGTTCGCCACATTGCCCCCGGCGCTCGCGGTCGACATGCTTCAACCCGAACAACTCCGATCCGGCATGAAGGGTTATGGCATGTCGGTGTTCAAGGGCACGAAACCGGAGCGCTTTGAGGTCGAAGTGGTCGGCGTTTTGAAGAATGCGCTGCCCAAGCAGGACATCATTCTCATCCACATGAGCGGTGCGAACCTGGAAAAGCACAAGGTCATCGCCGGCATGAGCGGCAGTCCCATATACATCGAGGACAAACTGATCGGCGCGCTCGCGTATGGGTGGACATTCGAGAACGAGCCGATTGCCGGCGTCACGCCGATCCGCAACATGCTGGCGCAATTGACGAGACCCTACGTCCCGCCGTCAATGATCACGGCCTCCATTTCATCGGAGCGTTCGCCGGCAATGCCCGCGATGTTCGCCTTGCCTCAAGCAACGCTGGCCCGCGCGTCAGACGATTTCACCGCGCCACATCCGTTGCTGACGCCTTTGTCGCTGGGTGGCTTCGGTCCGCGTGTGGTCGAGCAATTTGGTGCGTGTTTCTCGGGACTGGGCATGATGCCGGTCGCGGCGGGTGGCGGAGGCAGCGGTCCGTTGCCACGCCGTAGCGGCGACATGGAACCCGGCGGTTCCATCGGCGTCCAGCTCATGCGCGGCGATATGAATGCGACGGCCGTCGGCACAGCCACGTATATCGAGAAGAACCGTATCCTGGCATTCGGGCACCCGTTCTTCCAGGGCGGTTCGGTGCAGGCGCCCGCGGTCCTCGCCGAAGTGCACACGATCATGTCCAGTGTAGAGCGTTCGTTCAAGATGGCGACGCCCGTGGCCGAGATCGGTTCCCTGGTGGGTGACTGGCTGAGTTGCATCGTGGCCGACACAACGGTACAGGCCAGGATGATCCCGCTCAGCATCGACGCCGCCAATCACGATACGGGTCAGTCGGAGCACTACGATGTGGATGTAATGGAAAACCAGGTGTTCACCCCCCAACTCGTGGTGATGGCCATCGCGGAGGCCGTCTCGGGGGCGTCGGGTTCGTCGCAAGACACGACCACGCGAATTACCGTAAGCGCCGACCTGGGACCGACGAAGTCGGGTGGACCGGAGCGGACGATCGCCGTGGCCGACACGTTTTTCAAGCCCGGCGGAGGCCTTCTCGATATGGACGCACTGATGCCGCTGGTCGCACTATTTAACACGCCGTTTGGCAATCCAACCGTCCGGCACATCGGGGTGAAGGTGGACGCGACGCTCGCCCGTCAGACCGCCGAGATCAGGCGCGCGTACTTCAGTCAATCCGAGGTCGAGCGCGGGAAGACGGTACCGCTCACGATTGTGCTCAAACCGTTTGGGCAGGCGGAGGTCACGAAGACGATCCCGATCCAGGTTCCCGCCGCGACGGACACGATGCGGTATGTCATCGTCACTGTGGTCGGCGGCGGCACTGCTCCGCCCGATGCCGCGCCGCCGGACAGTCTGGATGATTATCTCGATTTGATCCAGAAGGGCCACCGCAACACGGACCTCGTGGCGCTCATGCCCGCGTCCAGCCAGGGGATGCAATACCATGGCAAACTGTTGAAGAAGCTGCCGCCGAGCGCCGTTGGCATTTTGGACGATTCCAGCACCAGTGACGTGGCCGCCAGTGCCGACATCGTGCAACTCGTGGAACCCACGGACTGGGTTCTCAGCGGTCAAGCCACCGTCCGCGTCCCGATTCGACAGGAATAACATCGCATGAAGATATCCACACACAGAAGCTGTCATTCTGAGCGGAGTGAAGAATCTTGGTCGCATCGAGCCAGACCCTTCGCTTCGCTCAGGGTGACACTGCTCTGTCTATTGGCCGCGAGTAGTACGGTTTACGCTGTCAAGACCGAGCACTGGGAACTGGCATCGTCGCAAGATTTCATGAGCGGCAAACTACAGCGGCTCATCGTCACCAGCGACGGCGAGTTGCGGCTCGGCTACGGTGACACAAAGCTCGGCGAGTTCGCCAAGGAGATCTGGTGTTCGGCGGTTGGCCGCGATGGCACGATTTATTTCGGCACCGGGTCGCCCGCCGACGTCTATGCGCTGGGTAAAGACGGCAAGACTGTGAAGTTGTTCGAGGCGGACTCGATTGCCGTGACCGCGGTGGCGCTCGATTCGCGCGGCAATTTGTACGCTGCCACGATGCCCGAGGGCAAAATATACAGAATCCCCGCAGGCGGCAAAGTGGCCGAAGGAAAGACGGAGGAAGCATTCTGCCGGCTGCGCGCGCCGTATATCTGGTCGCTCATCGTGGACAAGAAGGACCAGCTTTTTGCCGGGACAGGGCCGGATGGGAAGATTTTCCGCATCAGCCAAGACGGCAAGACGGAAGAATGGTTTGCCGCCGAGGACTCCAACATCCTCTGTCTCGCTTTCGACGCCGACGGCTCATTGCTCGCGGGTGGCAGCGACCGCGGCTTGCTGTATCGTGTGACGGAAAAGGGCAAAGGCATTGTGCTCCATGAGTTCGCCGAGGATGAAGTCAAGGCACTCGCTGTGAATGACAAGGATGTGTACATCGGCGTGAACAAGCAGAAGATGAAGCGACCGCGGGCACCGGGGCGGCGCCCCAGCGCGGGAGAATTTGAAGACCTCACGCAACGATTGACCAGCCAGTTCGGCGCGGCGGTGACTACCGAGACGTCCGGACACGAACGCGAGACGCCGCCCGAGGCGCGTCTGGCGAACTTGCTGGCCGGCACGCTCTACGTGCGGCACACCGACGGGCGCGTCGATCGGCTGGCGAATTGGGACAACGAATCGATCCTGGATATCAAGGTCGATGGCGAGGGCGCGGTGCTGGCGGGGATGTCAGGCAAAGGACGGGTGTACCGTGTGCGAGACGACCAGAATTGGGAGTTGCTCTTTAATTTTGGCGAACAGCAGGCGCTGACGCTCGCTGTTCGTGACGGCAAGCTCGCATTCGTCGGCACCGGCAACATCGGCGACGGATACGCCATCGATCCGCAGCGCGCGCGTGACGGTGAATTCATGAGCGAGGTGCGCGATTGCCGATTTTTTACCACGTGGGGAAATCTGTTCTGGATGGGCCGTGGCGCCATCACGGTGGACACGCGCACAGGCAATACCGCGCTGCCCGACTCGACGTGGACGGATTGGTCTGAGCCATTGAAAACTTCTCCGGCGAAAGTGACCAGCCCCCGCGGGCGCTTCATCCAGGTGCGCGCCCACCTCGCGACGGCGGTCGATCCCGTGTTGCAATCGCTGAGCCTGTATTATCAGATGCAGAACCAGAAACCTGAGATCTCATCGATTGATGTGGGCGACAAGCCGAAGCCGGGAAAGGAAAAGCCGAAGGGCGAGTCGCCGGCCGACCAGAAGTCCGATGAAAGTGACTCGGGCGACGCCGAGTTCGCCGCCAATACGACCGTCCACGCGGCATCAACACCGAAGACCGAGGAAGCCCGGCCAAAGCTCGCGACCCCGATCAAGCAAATCCGCTGGCACGCCAGCGACAAGGACGGCGACACGCTCGTGTACCGCCTCTTTTACCAGGCTGATGGCGATGACGCGTGGGTGCCGGCATTTATCGACAAGCCGCTGCACAAGACGGAGTATTCGTGGGACACGGAATCGATTCCCGACGGCTGGTATCGGATCAAAGTTGTCGCCAGCGATGAGGAATCCAACCCCGTGGGCGACGCGCTCATGGACGAGAAGGTCAGCGATCTCATCAAAGTGGACAACACGCGTCCGCAGGTGCTGCAACTGGCGTACGACGCAGCAAGTGGCGTTCTGAAAGGCGTCGCGCGCGACAACCTGAGCCTGATCCGCTATCTCGAGTTCTCAGTCGATGGCGGCGAATGGAAATTCTTCGCCCCGAAGGACGGCGTATTCGATGACCGCGAGGAGGCCTTCGAAGTGAAGATCGGCCCGCTTGGGCTCGGCCCGCATTCGATCGCTGTCCGCGCCACAGACGAAGAGGGCAACGTCGGCGTCGAAAAGGTGTCGGTGCGCGGGAAATGATCGGGCACGAATTTCACGAAAGCATACGTGCCGTTCGTGACTTCTTCGTGTTTCTCGTGTTGGTATGATTCACCTCGAAAACATCAGTGTGGAGTATCGGCTCAAAAGCGAGCGGGTGCTCGCGTTGCGCAATCTGAACCTGCACATTCTCGAGGGCAGCTTTGAGGCCATCATGGGGCCGAGCGGGTCGGGCAAGACGACGCTCATTCAACTCATCGCCGGGTTGCTGACGCCCACGGCGGGCGACGTGATCGTTTCGGGAGAAAATCTGAACCGGCTGGATGACGAGAAAATTTCGGCGTTTCGCAATCGGACCATCGGGTTCGTGTTTCAGTTCTTCAATTTGCCCAGTTACTACACGGCGGTGGACAACGTGGCGCTGCCGCTCGTGTTCGCGGGTGTGGATGAGCGGGCGCGGCGGGAGCGCGCCCGCAATTTACTGACGGAATTTGGATTGCAAGAGCGGCTCGATCACAAGCCCGACCAGCTTTCGGGCGGCGAAGCACAACGCGTGGCCATCGCCCGCGCGTTGATCACCAATCCGAAGATCATTCTGGCGGATGAGCCGACAGGGAATCTCGATCGCGACACCGGCGCGCACGTGATGGACTTGCTCCAGAAGATCAATCGTGAACGCGGCGTGACTGTGTTGATGGTGACCCACGACGAAAAGGCCGCGGCGTTTGCCCAACGCGTCATTCGCATCGAGAAGGGGGAATTGGTGTGAGGCCGAGGAATTCGGATTTGCAGCCATGATCCGGCGACGTGACTATTGGCGGATGACGACGCAGAAGCTGGGGCTGCGGAAGAAACGCGCGGCGTTCGCCATCATTTCGATGGCGTTGGGGGTGATCGTGGTTGTCACGGCGAACTCGTTGATGGAAGGCGTGCGCGACGTGGCCATCAAGACAATCTGGACGGAGGAGATCGACCCTGATGTCGTCCGCGTGTACGCCGGCCAGAATCCCTACGAGTTCATGCCCCCCGACGAGGGGCAGCCGCCGAAAGCGCAGAAGCGGATACAGTACCTGAGTGAGTCTGTATTCGATGTAATTCGCGGCTGGTCGGAGGTCGCGGCGGCCGACCGGCCCGTCGCCGCGCAACCCGTGAGCATCAGCGGATTGGACAAACGACCGCAAGGCATCGCGGAACTCCAGGGTGTGCCCGAGGCGCTGCTGCTGCGGTACGTGACGGACCGCGCCCTCGTGACGGGCAGCACAAACGCGATCCCGCTCGTGGTTGGGGAGCGGGAGGTGCGGCTGCGCTACGATGAAAAGCGTGGGAAATTGGAGGACGACCCGGCGGGCGAGAAAACGTGGCTCGGACGCGAAGTCACCATCGTGCTCGGCGACAACTATGCGCGGCTCTCACACTTCAGCTATGATTACTCCAAGCGCCAGTTCACGCCGGTGGGTGAGGATGACCTGACGGCGCAACGTGACACGTTGGAGCGCGGGTTCCGCACGCAGTTTGACACGACGATCTATAACACCACGCTGTCCCTCAAAGGGCGCGTCGTCGGCTTCTGCCCTGGCAACCGGGTGCTGATTCCGTTTGACGCGGCGGTCCTGTGCGAGAAGTGGATCGACCAGCGCAACCAGCTTGCATTGCGCAATCCGCCCCGCAACACGAACCAGGTGGCGTACGGCGAACGCGGTCGGCGCGGGCCGAAAACGGGCGAGTACACGGAAGGCCTCGTGATCGTCAAGCCCGGTGCGAACATCGAAGCCGTGGCCAAACGCATTGAGGACATGGGGTTTTCGGTGGCGACACGGGCGCGGACATTCGAGAGCCAGGCGCGCGCGTTCGACAGCAGCGTGCGCATCGTGAAGGAAGTAGCGTTGGCATTCGGCGCGCTGATCCTCGCGCTGTCGTGCGGATTGGTGTGGAGCACGACGTCGAAAACCGTGTCCGATAGCCGCGCCGACATCGGGCTGTTCCGCTCGCTGGGCGCCACAAAGCGGGAAATCCGGCGTCTGTTTCTCGGCGAAGCCGTGTTGCAGGGCGTGATCGGAACGGTGTGCGGGATGCTGCTGGGCTGGGCGCTGGCGCTGACCGTCAGCCACTGGGTCCTTGGCTACGCGCGCCGCGAAGTCCTCGATCCTGAAGAAGCGTTGCTCATTCCCGACACGATCTTCTCCCTCAACATCAGATTTTGCCTATTGTTGGTGGTCGGCATCGCGTTGGTCTCCCTGTTGGCCGGCCTGTTACCCGCCAATCGCGCCGCAAATGTGGATCCGGTGAAAGCACTGAAGAGGGAGTGACGAACGGGCGCAGGCTAAAGCCTGCGGCTACACGCGGATCGGGAGGAGGACGAAGGGAAAGCCGGCGCGGTAGAAGCGTTTCTGGACGGCGAAGACGGTGTAGTTGTGGAGCCAGCGCGAGGCGAAGGTGTCCTTCGGGAAAACGAGCTGGCCGCCGAAGAAAACGGCATTCGGGAATTTCTGGACGATTTTCGGGGCGATGTTCCCGAGCTCTTCCACCACGTCGGTGCCGACCGAATAGAACGCTTCCGCGTAGTGGCCGTGCTCGCGCATGTAGTCCACGTATTGGTCCACCTCGCCGAGCACATGGCTGCGCAGACGCTCAATCTCATCGGCGCCTTTGAAGTTGCCGGCGTCGATGATCCCGACTTCCACGAAAACGAAGTTTTTGAACACTCCGCTGAACGTGCGCATCATGCCAAAGAGGGTGTGGAGGCCGAGGCCGTTGAAGCCGCTAACCAGGATGACGGCGGTCTTGGCCCGGGGATTGCACTCTGGAACAGGCTTCGGCTCGTTGGTTTCACCCATACCGGTTTCGTTCGCGGCGACATCGACAAGATCATTGAGACGGCGCAACAGGCGGCCGGTGTAATGATAGTGCCGCTGGATGAGCAATGCCGCGACAACCAGCGCTGCGGTCAGCACGATGGTGATGGCGCCGCCTTCGCGGAATTTGAGAATGGTCATGAGGGCGAGGATCGCGCTGCACAAGACGAGACCGAGGCCGTTGACGAACAACTTTTTGCGGCGGTGCTCAACACCTTTTTCCGTCGTCCACCAATGGCGCACCATGCCGAGTTGCGAGAGCGAGAACGTGATGAACACATTGATGCTGTACAGGACCACGAGAAACTCGACCCGGCCCTGGGACAGCAGCATCATCCCCAGCGCCGCGCCGCCCATCAGGATGATGCCATTCTGCGTGACGAGGCGATCGCTGAGTGTGGCGAATTTCGTCGGCATCCAGCGGTCGAGCGCCATGCTGGACAACACGCGCGGGCCATCGAGGAAGCCGGCTTGGGCGGCGACAAACAGCAAGAGCGCTTCGGAGATCAACGTGACGAGGACGAACCAGCGAGCGCCGGCGCCCCAGTTGACGGTCATCGCCTCGAACAGCACGGCGTTGAGGGTTTTGCCTTGCTGGTGGTTCACGTGCAGCAGCAGGTAGGCGAACATCAGTCCCGTGGCGGTGAAGGCCAGCGAGACCGCCATGTACACCATGGTGCGTTTCCCGGTTTTCACCTTTGGTTCACGCAGGATGGGCAGGCCGTTGCTGACGGCCTCGATGCCCGTGTAGGTGCCCGCGCCCAGGCTGTACGCGCGCAGCATCAACATCAGCATCCCGAGCAGGCCGAGTTCGGCATGCGCCTGTCGCACGTTGTCAGCCGTCGCGGTGAGCACCGGGCCTAGATCACCGGCGTGCACGATGAGCACGTAGAGGATGGCGAACACGTGCGTGATGACAAAGACCATGAAGACCGGCACCAGACTGACCACGGATTCCTTCACGCCGCGAAGGTTGAGCAGGGTCAGGCCAAAGACTCCGACGATCGCGAGAGTCAGTTTGTACGGCAGCCAACTGGCGGGCAGGAAACTAAACAAGGCGTCCGCACCGCTGGCGATGGAGATGGTGATCGTCAGCACATAGTCGATGAGCAGCGCGCAACCCGAAACCATGCCGACGGTGGGAGACAGCAATTTGCTGGCGACGAGGTAGCCGCCACCGCCTGTTGGAAACAGTTCGATGATTTGCGAGTAGCTCGCGCTGATGATGAACACGGTCAGCGCCGAAGCCAGCCCGACGAAGATGCTCAAATAGGGACGCGAGCCGAGCGCCAGAAAGGCCTGTTCCGGGCCGTAACAGGATGACGACAACCCGTCGGCGCCCAGTCCCACCCAGGCGAAGAAAGCGATCAGGGACAGCTTGTGGAAGACCGAGCTGTCAAGGGGGCTCAGCGCGCGGCCAATGACCAGCGTCCTTACCCGCTGCGGCAAATTCGTTTCCGGCGAAGCGGAACTTGGTTTCTCATCCATGGGCCAACCCTGCGCTACGCGGTTGCCATTCAACAAAGCGACCGGCTGACTGGTGAGGCTAGCAAGTCTGCGTTGAAACGCAAGTGCCACGTGTGGGCTGGGTTCAGCAGAACGGGTTTCCAGCCCGTTTATGAGATCCCGGAAACGGGTAAGAGGCCCGTTCTACGAGCCGCAGAATAGGATACGCAACTATTCGGGCAGCACGACGGCGAGATTCGCAGGCGGGATGCCCGCGCTGCTATTCGGACAGGGTTGCGAAAGTTTGTCGCGGTTGTCTTACGCGGGGGCGGGCGATGGGGATGGCGGTGTGATTTTCTGATTGCGGAACAGGCGGATGGGCAGGATGACGATGGGGACGCCGGCGAAACGGAGGCGGCGCTGGATGGCGTACGCGGTTTCGTTGTGGAGGATGCGGTCGTACCATTTGGGTTCGTCGAAGACCACTTCGCCGGCGAAAAATACGGCGCGCGGATATTTCCTGGCCAGCTCGACACAGGCTTCGGAGGCCTCATTCACGATGTCGGTGCCGATGCGGTAGCTGGACTGGGCGGGAATCCCGAGGCGGCCGGCGGTTTCGACGTAGCGATCCAGCGATGCCTGGGTGCGGTGCTCCAATTCTTCGACGTGGCTGCCTTCCTTGAAGAAATCGGAATTAGGAACGCCCACCGAGATGAAAATCACGTTGGTAAAGGATTGCGGGAAGATGCGAAATACGTGCAACATGCAATGCACGCCGAGTTTCGCGAAGCCACCGACGAGGATCACGGCGGTCGGTTTTTTCGGGTCGAAGGCGGGCGTTATTTTGGTCGGGTCGCCCGGGAGGTCCTCCAGCGCCGACTCGACCTCGCGCAGCCGTTGCGTGAAGCGCCGGTAGTGATGGCGGATGGCGAAGCAGCCGGCGATGCACACGCAGGTGATGACCAGGGTGATCCAGCCGCCCTCGCGGAGTTTCATCATGATCATGACGGTCAGGATGGAAAGGCAGAGCACCAGGCCGATGGCATGCACGCTCAGATGCTGCAGCCAGTGCTTGTCCGTCTGGCGATGCCGCACCCAAAACCGCACCATGCCGAATTCGGAGAGCGAGAACGTGGCGAAGACATTGATGCTATACATGACTACGAGGACGTGGATGTCACCGCGCGTGTAGGCCAGCGCCATCGCGGCGGTGACGCCCATCAACATCACGCCGTTCTGGCTGGTGAGCCGGTCCGAGAGCGCGGCGAACCGGCGCGGCAACCACGAATCGATGGCCATGTTGGCCATGACGCGTGGCCCGTCGATGAAGCCGGTCTGGGCGGCCACCAGCAGGAGCACCGCTTCCGAGAGAATCGTGATGGCCACGAACCACACGCCGATTGGCAGGGAGCCGATCTTGAAGGCGCCGGCGAATTGTTCCGCGAGAACGGCGTTGAGCGTCTTGCCTTCGACGGGCGACACGCGAAACAGCATGTAACAAAACAGCAACCCGGCGGCGGTTGCCGCCAGCGAGATGGCCATGTAGCGCATGGTGCGTTTGCCGGTCTCGACCTTCGGTTCGCGCATGATCGCCAATCCGTTCGAGACGGCTTCGATTCCCGTGTAAGTCCCGCCCCCGATCGAATATGCGCGTAGAAACAGCACGAACATGCCCCACATCCCCAACTGGTTCAGGCCCTGACCGAAGCCCGACCGCACACCTTGCGCGACAATTGGAAAATTGCTCGCGTGAAGCATGAGGCCGCCGAAGATCAGAATAATGTGGGTACCCACAAATATCAGGAAAATTGGCACCAGCATGGACACGGATTCCTTGACGCCCCGCATATTCATCAGCACCAACAGCAGGATCGCCGCGTACTCCACCGGCAGTTTGAAATGCTGGAAGGAAAGCGGCAGCAGGCTGAACAGCGCCCCGGTGCCGGCAGCGATGGACACGGTGATGGTGAGCACGTAGTCCACCAGCAGCGCGCACCCGGAGACAACGCCCGCCGAGGTGCCGAGCAGTTCCGTCGCCACGATATAGCCGCCACCACCGCCCGGGAAATGCTCGATGATGCGGCTGTAGGCGTAGGAGATGATAAACACCGTCGCCGCAGTCGCCAACCCCAGGAGCACCGCCAGATACAGATGGTCGCCCAACGCGCGATAGGCTTCTTCGGGGCCGTAGGCGGACGACGACAAGCCGTCCGCGCCCAGGCCGACCCACGCGAGGAAAGCAATCAAGGAGATTTTGTGGCCAATGGATGGGTCGTGAAGGTCGCGCGGCGCGCCGAAGAGCACGCGCTTCAACCGCGAGCGCATCAGCCGCGGCAACCTCGGTTCCGTGACCGAGTTGTCCATCATGTAATTCAAAGTTCCTCTCGATTCGCCTGCGAGGTTAGCTGACGGGCTCAGGTTGAGAAGAACAGGCTCACCTGTTCCGGCTCAATGACCGGAATTCGCCCCGTATGACCCGGGTTCCCCGCTCCGCGCGACTGACGCAGATTCGACAATGAGCCTGAAAGAATAACATAGGACACCCGTCAGTCAACGCAAGCAACCATTTGCAATTCAAATAGTTACACAAACACAGGCGTTGCCCGTGCTGGCCGCGTCTCTTGGTTACACGGCCGCGTCGGCGGTTTCGCCAGTGCGGATGCGGACGGCTTCGTGGACCGGCAACACGAAAATCTTGCCGTCGCCGATTTTGCCGGTGCGAGCGGCTTCGATGATGGCGTCGACGGCGGCGTCGACCTTCTCCTCACAGAGTACCACTTCGATTTTGATCTTCGGCAGGAAATCCACCGAGTACTCACTTCCGCGGTAGACTTCCGTCTGGCCCTTCTGGCGGCCGAAGCCTTTGACTTCCGTCACCGTCATGCCTACGATCCCGAAATCCGCGAGCGCTTCTTTAACTTCCGGGAGCTTGAATGGTTTGATGATCGCTTCAATTTTTTTCATGATCGTACTCTCGTCTGGAACTTAATGGCACCATGCCCGCGGAGAACCCGCCAGTGTGCGGACTCACCACGTGGAAATCCGGATACGCGACCAGCCCGGTCTCAGGAATATCCAACCCTTCCAATTCGACTTCCGGCGCGACGCGCATGGGGATGAACTTCTCGGCGATTTTCAGGAAGACCCACGAGAACCCGCCGGCCCACAGCAATAGAACCGCGCCGCCGACAATCTGGGCGCCGAGCTGCCCCCAGCCGCCGTGCAAACAGCCTTTGACGGACTCGCTGTTGGCGAAAATGCCCACGGCCAGTACGCCCCATAATCCGCCACCGCCATGCACGGAGATGGCGCCGACGGGATCGTCGATGCGCCACCGGTCCAGCAACGGCACCAGCAGGCAAATCAACAAGCCGGCGATGACGCCGATGATCATGGCCGCCGCCGGGCTGACATGTCCCGCCGCAGCCGAACTGGAGGCCAATCCGGCCAAGAGTCCGTTCATGGTAATGGTCGGGTCCGGTTTGCGAGTGGCTGTAACCATGTAAATGGCGGCGGCGATGGCCCCGCTGGCGCCCGCCAGGATGGTCGCGACCGCAATCGGTGCCGCCGATTCAGGAGCACGAACCACGTTGAAACCCAGCCAGCCAACCATCAACAAGAAACAGCCGAGCAGCGTCAGCGGAATGTTGTGGGCGGGAATCGGCACCACGGAACCGTTCCGATTGTAGCGGCCGATGCGCGGCCCCAAAACCAGCGCCCCCATGAGTGCGAAGAGGCCACCCAATCCATGAACAATTCCCGAACCGGCGACATCCACATATCCAAGCCCCGTAAGCCAGCCGCCGCCCCACGTCCACAATGCGAACAGCGGGAAAAGCAGCAGGGAGATGAACGGGATGCAGCAGTAAAAATTCTTCAGACTCCAGCGTTCCGCCAACGCGCCGACGGGAATCGTCGCGGCCACGCAGACTGTCGCCGCCTGACAGAAAAAAGATCCCAGAGAGCGTGGATCGCTCCCCAAACGACGGAGAAACACACCGCGGCCTTCATGCATCACGGCAAAACCGGCGATTCCAAAAACCACGACGGATATGGCGCATCCGAAAAAGACCATGAACGTGGTGTGCGAGGCGTTCTTGGCGCGAGTCAGCCCCGCCGCCATCATCGCCAGGCCGGCCGGCATGAGAAACACGAGACACCCCGTGAGGAATTGCCAGAGCGCGGCCGGATACTCCGCGGATGGTGGTGTTTGGACGGCGATGTCTGCGGCTTGAGCGGTTGGCCCCGGCAGGACGCAAGCAAGCGTCACCGCCAGGGCCACAACAGCTGACATCCTTGGGTCATGGCTCAACCGCATAGCTGTGTATCCGCCTCAACGCATCAATACAAGTAGGCCACGCCCACGCCGAACGTGAACTGGTCGCGGTTGCTGTTGTATGTGGCGGCTTCGTCCGAGTGATCCCAGCGGATTTCGGGACGCACCTGGAAGTTGGTTACGGGCTTCAGATTCAGCGTCAGGGTGGAACTATAGAGTTCCGGACCTTTGCCAGGTGCGAAGACCGGTAATCCATCCACACCGTTAACGCGTGCGCCGTCCTTGTCCTTCAGCCAATCCTGACGGAAGGCCAATTCGATCTTGTCCGTGAAGTCATAGACCAACCACAGGCCGGCCGCGTACCAATCGGAACTGCCGTCATCGACGACCTTGTCTTCATGACCATAATCAGCCTGGATGTAAGTGTTGAAGCTGTCGGAGAACTTGTGATTGAAAACGGCCTCGGCACCCTCACGCCAGTTTGCCGTTGAGCCAGTTCCCCCAAGCGAGACGGTTGTCTGTTCGGGACCGCCGTAGCCGATCAACCCGACAGTATCGTTGGAGCCTATGGTAAGCCCCACGCGGCCCATATAGGACAAGCCGAAGTTATTGTCCGGCAATTGATCCCAGCCGTTGAAGACCACGAACTCGGTGTCGAGCACGTCATTCCACTGGTACGCCAACTGGACGCCGGTCTGCGTGAAGTTTTCCACGAACAGGAATTGGTTACCCTCCGACCAGTTCGGGTTCGACACTTCTTCGATGACTTCCACGCCCATGAGGGTCACCGTCTTGCCAATGATGACCTTCAAGCCGGTGCCGATGGGTATATTGACATCGACGAACGCCTGTTCCAAATCACCATCAGTGCCCAGGTTGAATGACTGCGGCGTTATCGCCGTGGCAGAGGCAGAAGCGGAATGGATCACAGCCGCGTCCTCACCAAAAATCAGGTCTGCGCGGTAGCCGACGATCCAGTTGGTCGGATTGTAATTGACGGGCTTCTCCAATGCCAGTTTGAACTTATTGATCGCGAACTGGTTGGCATGCGTGTCAAACGTCCGGCCGGCCACGACGTGCGTACCGTGGGTGTCGTCGAAGTCGTACAGGTACGATGCCGACATAAACCCGCTGATCTCCGTCTGGCCGAGAAAATCCAGCGATTTTTGCGGAATATCCGCTTTGGCCACCGCGAGATTCTGTGTGCTGCCGGCTTCCAGCGCAGAAATCCGCTTCTCCAAGTCGTCGCTGCGCTTCTTTTGGTCATCGTACATGGTCTTGTAGTCCGGCTCATCCGCGTGGACGATCGGAACGCCTCTCATTATCAACACAGCCGCAGCCGTACACATCCATACGGCTTTCAGTTTATTGATCCTCACCGTCGTGTCCTCCGTTTGTTTTGGTTTGGTACGTTGGTCTCGAACAACGTCGCGTACTACTCCAGAATCACATCCCCTCTCACCACCTCAATGGTGATCCCAAAGCGCGAGAGTAAGCAGTTACCCAAAAGCACGGGTTCATTGGCGAACATCTCACGCCGATGCAACCCGCCTGAGCTCGAACGCGAACACACCCGGACAACGCCATCGTTGGAAGTAGCCCTCGCACGGTCATGCCTGTTTGCAGGCGCTATGCCACGCCACCACAACAAAGGCGCAACCGGCTAATTCACAAATAGTTGTGCCCGTTAGATAGTTTCTTTCGTCCTCATTGTTTCGCTCTTTGTTGACCAGCGTGGTCAAATCGAAACAGACTAAACTATTTCAACGGTGCCAGTTCGATGGTCACGGCGCTCATTTACCGCCGCAGTCGCAGTCGACGGCGTCCTTCAGCGTGTCGAAGAAATCGGGGAGGGCGGACGTCACGCGGTTCCAATTCGAGATCAGCGGTATGCCAAACGGGTCGCGCAGATACTCGTCCGCGGCCAGGCGGATGGCGTTGGTGAACGCGCGCACAGCGAGCAACTCCTGATGCCGGTCAAATGGCAGGCCATTGAGTGCGGCGTCGTCCTCGTATTGCTTCACGGCATCCTGCGCCACGCGCAGGTAGCGGACGGTCAGCGTCTGGAACAGCGCATCGGACAGCACCAGGCCTTCGGTCGCCAGATTGCGGAAGATCGATTTCGCGATGTCCGCGCTCATTTTCATGAGACCTTTGCGTTCATCGTCGGCGGACAAGGTTTGATGTTTGTGCTCATACGTGTCGCACAATTCAACCTGACAGATCCGCTTGGCGGTGCAGTTGCGGAAGACCTCGCAGAGGACGCCCACCTCCAGACCCCAATCGCCGGGGATCCGGTTGATCCGCGCCAGATCGGCGAGCATGGAAAACTCTCCCGAGAGCGGATAGCGGAAACTGTCGAGGAACACCAGCAACGCCACCTCGCGCCCGACGACTTTCTGCAGCGCGCGGATCAGCGGTGTCACGAGCAATCGTGTCACCCGCCCGTAGAAGCGGTCGGACACACGGGCGTAGAAACCCTTGCAAAACTCGTAGTCCATGTTGGGACTCGCCAGCGGGAACACCAGCCGCGCCAGCAGTTCGCGGTCATAGGTCAGGATATCGCAATCGTGCAGCGCGATGATTTTGCACCGCGCATCGGCCAGCACGAAGCCCGATGACAACCACATATTGCTGCCTTTGCCGGGGCCGCCGATCGACAGGTCGTTTTTGAGCATCAGTTTTGTCAGCTTGCGGATGCGCGGGCCGTCGCGCCACAGAATCCTGACCTGTTGGGGCAACGTGGAGAAGAACCGGCGCGCGTGGTCGAATTCGCGCTGATCCGCGCGGTCGAGTCCCACGACAATCTGGCTGACATACCGCACCTGCATCAGGTGTTGTAGAATGTTCCGGAGCGCCGGGCCCTCCAGTTCGCTGTACAGGCAGGGAAGCACGAGGGCAATCGGCCGACGTTCGGAGTACTCGGTCAGCGTCGCCTCAGTGGCTTCGAGGTCGAATTTGCCGAGTTGGTGAAACGTGGTAATGACGCCGCTTTGATGAAAATCGCTCATCGTCGTGCAAAGTGTTTCGCCTTCACCCTACCGTGTTGTAAATTACGCATTGATGACGGCGCGAGGCAACTCATTTCCTTGGCGGCGACAGTGAAAATCGCCGTACTGCATTATCATTTGCGGCCGGGCGGCGTAACCACCGTCATCCGCAACGCACAACGCGCACTAGCTGGCGAGCACCAAGTGCAAATCCTCGCGGATTTTGGGTACGACGAACGTCCCGCGCGGAATCGGAAGGCATTCCTGGCGGAATCAAGCGCCCTGGCGGATCAACTGTACGAACGCTTGCGGGGCGTGGACGTGGTGCACACGCACAACATCGGACTCGGCAAACATCCGCGGCTGACCTGCGCGGTCAAGTTGCTGGCGGAGCGGGGTGGTATACGGGTCATCAATCAAGTCCACGACTTTCCGGAGGACAATCGACCGACGCAACTCCACGCGTTGCGTTACTGCACCGGCAAACGCGACGACAATTTCTGGCGGGCGATGTGCTATTTCGACGCACCCAACGTCCTGTGGGCGACCCTGACGACGCACGATGCGGAAAAACTCGCGAAGCGTGGAGTGCCGTCGCGGAAAATCCACGTCCTCCCGAATCCCGTGGATGACGAGTTTTTCACCCGGCCACCTCTGTCGCGAGCGCAGAGGCAGGAAGTGATGCGGAAGCTGGCGGCATTTGCCCGGGCGCATCGATTCCGTTTCGACCCGCGCAAGAAGATTCTGTTGTCGCCCATGAAGGTGATGGTCCGGAAGAACAACGCGGAGGCGATCGAATTGGTGAAGCGGCTCGGAACATATCAATTGGTCATCTCGCTCGACGCGTCATCCGACAGTGATAAGAAGTACAGCGAACGGCTCAAGGCAAGGATACGCCGCGACCGATTGCCCGTGGTGATCGGCGTGGGCACTGAATTGGCCAGCCCGCTGCCGCTGTTTCATCTCGCGCACGCAATCCTAACGACCTCCAAGGTCGAAGGTTTCGGATACACGTTTGTGGAAGGCTGGCTGTGTGGCAAACCCGTGTTCGGCCGCGACATCCCCGAAGTGACACGGGATTTCGTGGCTGCGGGAATGAAACTGGATCACCTGTACCACGAATTTGAGGACGAGGCATTGAAGCGCATCGCGACGTTCCTGAGGAATCCGCAGCGTAAGCTGGTCGAACACAATCGGAAGATTGTCCTGAAGGAGTATTCGCTGCGTGCTTACGCGGAGCGGTACGGGAAGTTGTTGATGAGTCTTTGCGAGGACGCTGGAACAATTGGGGAAGATGTCAAAAGTCAGTGACTGACCCCTTTTCTTGGAGGAAGTCGGGGTTTACTGGACTAGCTTGTTTTTGAAAACGAGCCTGTACCCAACCAAAGTTCCAATATCTTGGGTATCATTCAGACAGCCGGCAACCGTGTTGTTGTAGCCGCTGGTAACGCCCCGAGGACCATCCGCTTCAATATATGCTCCGAATTCCGCCTCTTTTTGAAACTCACGGAGAAGGGGCACGTTGGCAGTATTAATCATCACGCAAACGGATGGCTGCCCACTGTCCAACAGTTCGATGATTCTTGGGTTCACCTTTTCAAGATAAGCACGAATCCTGTCCTTAAGCGGTCTGGTATCTTTCACCAGTGCTTGATTTACCTCAATGTGTTGTATGGAACCAGGGCTATTCTGGATCACCCCGACCACTGCCCCCGGCGAATCCTTCACTTCAACAGAGTCCCTTGCCGATGGGGTGACCGCATTTGAAGCTTGCTTGAACGCCGTAGTCGCCACGTTTCCTGCGCCCATGCTCGTGTCGCCAACCACACCGCTAACGGCCGAATTGTTCTCGCCGTGCTCATGCGCCAACGTTGACACGGTCGGCACAACAATATTGTTAATCGTTTGATTACCAGCCGCTTGATATACGGGAGAATTGCTGCCAGTCGTAGAGACGTTCAGGGCAGGTGATTTGTTGCCGGTTGTAGTAGCGATTTGCTGGTGATTGTCCACGGTCTTTGTTTCATCGGCTGCCGGCCAAAATGCCGCCGCAACAACACAAACGCCCACCACGATCAGAACCCACGGAATCCACTTCTTGCTGGCCTTCATATTAGCCAGCCCCGTGAGCACAAACGCACCCCCGGCGATAATATCGGCAGGCTTGAAGGCCATGAGTTGGTATTGTTGACGGAAGGGGGCCGGCGGTCAACGCATTTGAAACTGTACCAGCACCCGGATTTGTGGTATGCTCGCGCAGTTGAAAGGTCGGGGTTGCTGTAGCGGGCCCTGACTCGCGCCGCGACGGCGCTGCTGATGATGATGGCTAGGATCAGATCGTCAGGACGGACGAAGGCAAGTCGGGATTGCACTCGCAACCCGACGAATGATCGAAAGTCGGCCCCCAACTCACCAACAAAGTATGTTTTTGCGAAACGAACCCAAATTTGGACCGGAAAATATCATTTCGTAACAAATTCACTATGAATGTATTGCGGAAACAACCAACAAAACACGTGAGCCATTTTGGCATGTGAAACGAAGCCAAAATTCGGAGGAAATGGGCAGAGTGAAACGGGGTAAACGGTCGTTTAGCGGCGAGGATGGATACGAGATGCGATGTGCGGGAATGCCGGTCGCGACCGGGAGGTCGCTCCCACGAAGCGGGGCGCGGTTGAACGAGGCGAGGGGACATACGGCCAGCGGTCGCGCGGAAGCGCGACGCTCCGAATGCGATGAAGACGGACGAGCGGCGGCTCATCCCTACCGGTTTGTGGGGTACAACGGCAAGCGGTGCGCTTGCCCTACAATCTTTGTTGCGCTACAGGAACTCTGCCGGGGGCGTGTGCTCGGCGGAAACGATCAGGTTGTCGAGCCGGCGGCGGAGGACGGCCAGCGAGAAATGCTGTTTGGCGATCGCAAAGTTGCGGTCGGTCATTTGCTTGCGGAGTTCGGGGTCGTTAAGGACGTGGCGCACCTTTTCCACCACGTCATCGGAGACATAGCCATCCATCGTGATGGTGTCAAATCCGAGAGGTTCGATGTCCAGCATGTAGACCGAGTAGCGGTTGACCAAGATCGGCTTGCGGAAGTAGATCGCCTCCAGAAATGCGTTGCCAAACCCTTCGTAGGTGCTGGGGTAGGTGACGAGGTCGGCGTGCGGGTAGATGTCCCACAGCGTGTAAATTTTTTCACCCTTCTCGTCGAATTTGCGCGTTTCGCTGAACCGGTTGGCGACGAAGCGCATGTCGACGCCTTCGGACTGGGCCAGGTCGCGCAGCCAATGATAGTAGCCGAGGCCTTCGTCACCGGCGCTGTGCGACACGACCAGTTTGGCCCGCGGCTCCTTCAGGCGCCGGACCAACTCGATGGCGTGCTCGACCCCTTTGCGCGAGACGAGGCGGGTGGGCTGAAGAATGAGGATGTCTTCGGGCTTCAGGCCGATCTGCTCGCGCAAGTCGCGCGCATATTCGTCCATGGCCGGCGGCTCGGTATCGAAGTCAAACACGTTGGGGATGAGCGACCCGGCGATTCCCTTGCGCTGGGCCAGTTCGCGGCGCGCCGGCGTGTTGATGACGACGTGCCGGATGCTCGGCAGGCTCGGCGGAAACGAAGCGTCGAGGATGTCCTGCACCGCATTGATCATGAACCGCTGGCGTTCCCAGTAGAAATCATGGTGGTGCGCAATCGCGTGAATTCCGGTCTCGGCGATGAACTCGGTCAGCGCCATGCCGAGCGGCAGGTTCATGGGAATCGTGACGGCATTCTGCGGCACGAGCAAGTTGATGGAGTATTGCTTCACAAATTCGGTGATCGCGGCTTTGAGTCGTCGGCGCAACTGGTGGAGTTGCTCGGTCGTCTCCGGCGAGCGTACGTGAACACCAAAGCATTGTTGCTGTACCGCGACGATCTCTGGATGCGTGAAATGCGCTTCGGGTACGAGAACACCCGGTTGGATTTCGGGGTCGAGCTGGCCGGCGCAGAAGAACGTGCTGTGACCGAGTTCGCGGCAGATGCGCGCCCACTTGATCGTCTCCAGTGTCACCCCATCCGTGCCCGCCAACCGCGTTGAGACGAATCCGATATTCATTTTCCCGAGTACTCTTGCGCCGCTCCGACGCGGGAGTCAAGGCTCGGAATCAGTACGCAGGGGCTGTGTTGGTTCGATGTCGAATGATTTGCGGCATAGACAAATTTATGATTCGGTTGGCCATACTCGCACGTTGTTCGACCGTATGTGACCGGCCCAGTACTCCTAGACGGCCCGTCTCTTTCTTGATCTTGAGTGGGTCATCGATCATGGACACGGCTCCTCGTTCGCCGGGCCCACTGTGTTGGAAAAACCCGAGTTGCCAGCCGTGTTAAATGCATAAATCCGATACCAGTAGCTCATGCCACATGAAACCGTCTGGTCGGTGTAGGTGGTCAGCATTGGCCCCACGACGCCAACCAACGACCAGGGGCCGGCCGGCGATGTGCTTCGCTCGATCCCTATGCCGTCCGCGTTCGCAGCCCCGTACGTCCACGACAGCGTCACGGGGAACGCATTCGTACTGGAAACAGTATGCCAGCCGCTGAGGCAGATGGAAGTGACGTTGGTTTGGGCGAGACACGACTGGTGCGAGGCAGAGACGACGACCACAAATACAATTGCGGGCCACAGTCGGTTCATTGGACGATCCTCAAACGGACGAAGCCGACCGGGCCATCGACCGTGATCCATACCTCTATGTTCGCTGACTGCGTGAGCGTGATGGGCGTGGCGGCCTCCTGCCAGCTCAAACAATTCGTGCTCAATTCGACGGCGTACGTCAGCGTCTGCAACAGCGGCACCGTCGCCTTCCAACGGGTCAGCAGACACCGCCCCGGATTGCACGGGCTGTTATTGGTAAAGACCGACGACTGGCATTGGATGGTTTGCGCGGACACGACAACAGCCGAGCAGCCAAACAGCCAGATCGCCACAAGAAGAATGCATCGACACAGCGCCCTGGTCAGGCCATTCGAGATGAAGCCCCCGGCCCATCTCCAATCTGGTGGTGAAGCGGCATCGAACTCGCTAGCGCCTCGACCAGAATTGCTCGCGCGCCTTGTGGTAATCGGCACGCGTGGGGCGAGCGCGAATACGGTTTTCGAATGTCTCCGCGACGGAGACTCTTGTAGATACTTCATTGACCACTACTCCTTCCAGCTTCTTGGCTGGTGAAGGAATCATTTCCTGAACGATGTGTCTGCTCAGTAACTGCAAGAAGACCGCATTCGGCCAGCAAGGAAGGAGGCAGTGGCGGTAACAACAAAACAGCAACGGCGACGTGACCGTGGAGCTGATTCCCAAGTGTTCTACTACATTACATTACATCCCCCGCAGTTTCTCCGGTAGAAGCCATCATGCCGGACGCGCACCCTACGCGCGTGAGTGTTAGTTTATGAAAGATTTTTCGGTTGTCAACCGGATTTTTTGCGGGTCACCGCGGCGTGGCAGGCCGTCTGTCAGCGGTGTGGCGCGGGGTGATGGAAGATCAGCAGGATCACGAAGAACAGGATTACCAACACCGGAATCCCAAACGAGAAGATCGTGCTCTGGTATTTGCGCCAGCCTTGCTTCCATGGCGTTGGCGCTTCTACGCGCTCGGCGCGACCGGTGACGGTCACGGTCTCCGGGTCATCGATCTCGGCCTTCATCTCGGCGGCGGATTGATAGCGGTCGGCGGGATCGCGCTCCATGGCGTGCAACACGATCTCCTCCACTTGCGGGGAAATATCAGGATTCAGTTTTCGCGGCGCGACGGGATCGCCAACGAGGCGGGCGTTCATGATCACCAGGGGGCTCTCCCCTTCGAATGGCGGGTGGCCCGTGATCATTTCGTAGAGAATGGCGCCGAGACTGTAGATGTCTGTGCGGGCGTCGCCGCGTTTGCCTTTGACCTGTTCGGGGGCCATGTAATCCGGCGTGCCCATGGCGGGTGTAAACCCGGTGAAGGTGATGCGCCGGCCTTCGCTGCGGGCGATGCCAAAATCCATCAGCCGGATCGTGCCGTCGTAGCACATCATAATGTTTTGCGGTTTGAGGTCGCGATGCGTGACGGCCTGGGCATGCAGATACGCGAGCGCGTCGCAGATGCGGCTCGCAAGCTTCAGCGCGTCGGTCACCGGCATGGGGCGGATGCTGGTGAGCAGGTGGGCGAGCGTGTAGCCCCGCAGGTATTCCGTGACGATGTACGGGCGCGATTTCTTGTCCACGGGGAAAAACTTGAGAATGTTGGGATGCTGGAGCTTGAGGCCAATTTCCTCCTCGCGTTGGAACCGCGCGAAAAATCCGGGATCGCTCTCAAACTGCATGAGCGGCACTTTGATGGCGACCATTTGCTTCGTCTGTCGGTCGGTGGCCCGATAAATGGTGGCCATGCCGCTGCGGCTGATCATCTCGTGGATGAAGAACCGGTCATCGAGAAGTTGGCCCGCTTGGACCTCGCCGGTAACGGCTTTTTCGGCGGGCTTGCGGTACATCGGCACACCACGGTAGTAACCGACCGCCTCAATTTCATCAATTTGGACCACCTGGGCTGACACGTTGTCTTCGGTGCCGCGTTGTTCGGCGAGGGCGACGAGCTGGCGGCAGGCCGGCCCCGGCGCGTAGCGGCCGACGATGTCGCAAATCTCTCCATCCCTCACAACCGAGTGCAGCCCGTCGGAACACAGGACAATGCGGTCGCCCTTTTGAACGGCTACGTCCTCGACGTCGACCCGGATAACAGGTTCTTGTCCGACGCTACGAGTAAGCAGGAACCGATTGTCGCTGTTCTTGGCTTCCTCATCGCTGATCAATCCAAACTTCCGCTGCATCGCGACGTAGGAATGGTCGGTCGAAAGCTGCTTGATTTCCCCGCGACGCACGAGATAGACGCGCGAATCACCCACGTTGCCGACCGTGACATGGTCGTTGCGCAACATGGCGACGGCCAGGGTGGTGGCCATGCGTTTGGCCGCGTGATCTTCCGTGCCCTTGTCGTACACGGCGAGGTTGGCCGTGTGGAAGACCTGCGTCAATAGTTGCTGCGGCGGGGTATCTTCCTTGGTTTCCCGAAACGCCTTCAGCACCTCGTCGACAGCCAAACGGCTGGCAACATCCCCACGGCCCTGTCCGCCAACACCGTCGGCCAGCACAGCGATGGCGCCGCGATTGCGTTTTTCCTCCAGTGATTCTGGTTGCCAGAAACCGACATAGTCCTCGTTTCGAGGACGCACGGTGCCGGCGGAAGAAAGCTCTGCGTAGGTTAGTTCCATGCCGTCGAGCCGTTCACGCTACCTGTGCGCCAGGACTGTTGCAAGCCGAATGAAAACGGAAACGGCCGCCTCCCCAAGGGGAAGCGGCCGTCCCGGATCAAGCAACCGCCCGACTTACAGCGCAAGTGCCGCTGCGGCAGGCTTGCTGGAGAGCAACGTGTCGCGGCCCTTGGCCTTGCTGGACTTCATGAAGTAGAACACCCCATAGATACCCCACAGCGCGACCACGCCCAGCGCGATGTACGGCTCATGCCAGCTCATGCCCGCGACCGAGAATGGCCCGACCAGGTAAAACAACATACACGCGAGGTTCGCAAGCAGACCAAACACGGGAATGACCATGTGCTTGATCCCGTTGAAGGAGTGGTGCTCCTTGAATGCCATGATCGCGATAATGCAGGTCGTCATGTATAGCAGAAACGTGCCGAAGTTGCTAATCAACGTCACAATGACCAGCGAGTTGGGCATCCACGTATAGGCGTGCGGTGAGAAGATCCCGAAGCTGTACCAGAAGTTATGCTTGTCCAGCGGCGCGAGGTCCGTGCCTTGCGCGCCAAGATACGCAGTCACCGTCGCGATCCCGATGAAGATCGACAGGATCGACAATACCCAGATTGAGCGGTACGGCGAGAGCGTCTTGCCGTGCAACATACCGAAGTGCGACGGCACTTCTTCATCGCGGCCCATCGCGTACGTCACGCGAGCGCCCGTGTTGATGCACGCCAGCGTGGTACCGATCAGCGCGAGAAACACGGTAAAGGCCTCGATCAGCATGAACGCCCGGCCGGCCGAATAGCTGCCAAACAGCCACGTGCCGACGATGACCATCATGTCGCCGATGGGCGCGCCGGAAGCGCCCGCACTCGAAACCGTGTAGCCGCTGTTCAGGAAGAAGTTCGCCGAGAAATACTCGAACAGATAGCAGAACGCGCCTTGAATCGCGAGGGACAGCAATACCGCCCACGGAATGTGCCGCTTGGGATCCTTGGCTTCTTCACCCAACGAGGTCACAGACTCGAACCCAACCAGAAGCAGAATCGCAATGCACGCCTGGATAAACACGAAGTTCATTCCATGCGGGGCGAGCACCGAGCCGGCGCTGGTGTGGAGGTTGAAGGTTTGCGGGTCCTTGGCGTCGCCCGGCTTGCCAGAAACGGCGTCCTCAGGCTTGTAGCTCAACGTGAACGGCACCGGAATGCCCTTGCCATCCTTGTCCAAAGTCAACTTGCCCTTGTCGTCCTTCTGCAACAGAGGATATGGGTCGCCTTCTCCCAGCCCGGCGGGAAGTGGAATGTCTTTGTTGGCCAGATCGTCTTTGGTAACGGTGCGATCTTGCGTGTTGTAGACCGGCTGGCCTTTGTCGTCGGTCTTCGGCGAATTGTCAGCCCAGGTGGCTTGCACCGGCTTACCCTTGTCGTCGGTCTGGTTGACCTGATCAACCTGATAATCGACCGGCGTTCCGCCCGACAGGTGATAGCCGACCGAGTCTTGCGGGTGATGCAGGCGATACCCAATGGCGATTACCGAGAACACGATCAATGCGGTGATCTGGATGACGTTGATCGCCAGATTAACGGCCGTGCTGCCATTCACGCCACGGTAGGCGATGTAGCCCACCATCAATGCGAACACGGCGCAGAAAAGATACATGAACAGCGGACTATTGTATGTCCCGCTGAATGTGTCCGGCCAAAACTGGTTGGCCAGATACCCTCCCAAAATCGCCGTCACGCCCACCATCAAGCCGGGGTAGACCCAGTAGTACAGATGACTCGCCCAGCCGGTGAAAAACTTGGCGACGCGGGCAAACTTGTATGCATGCGTCTTGGACAGAAACGCCTGTTCCGCAAAGAAGTAGGACGACCCTGCGCCGGGGTACAGCTTGGACAACTCGGCGTAACTTACCGCCGTCGCAAAGCAGAGCAACAGCGCCGCGAACAGGCCGAACCACATCGCACAGCCAGCCATCGGTGCGCCGTAGAGTGCCTGCTCTTGATACGTAAGCCACAAAAAGGCTCCTGGCGCAATCAGCGCCATCGCATTGATTGTCAACCCCGTGAGCCCCAAAGTTCCCGTTGTCTTGGGCTTGGTCACGGCCGGTGCGGCCGTTTGTTGAGTGTTTACAGTCGTAGCCATTTGAACTCCTGTTCCTTAATTTTTTGCGCTGCCTGCGGCATGGTTTCCCTGCCGCACCGGATTGGCTGGAATGACGCCCTCACGCCATTCCGCAATCAACTCGCCGATCATCGCCACGTTGGCGACCCAACCCTCATCGTAACCTCTCCTCCTCACATCACTGCGCGCTCCCTTAGCGTGGGCTGTGCCAGCCGAAATGCGAATATTAAAAACTCGTTAACGGAGAGGGGCTTTCGTGAATTGCTTTGGATGAGAGGGCCAACCCCGCCAGAAGGTTGTTACTCAGCGTGGATAAAAAAAAACACCTCGCCCGCGTCGAAGGCACAGGCGCAAACACCAACCTATCGTGCCCCCAACGGGCGTCTTAACTGACACTTCGTTGTACAGCTTTACTTTGTCACATCAAAAATATGAACTCTATTTCAGCAGTCGTAATACATGTGGAATTCCCACGGGTGCGGCCGCAGACGCACCTGATCCTGCTCTTTGCGCTTCATTTCGATCCATGTGTCGATCACATCTTGCGTAAACACGTCGCCCTTCAGCAGGAACTCGTGATCGTCTTCCAATTCATCGCAGGCCTCGCTGAGGCTGCCCGGCATCGACGGCACTTTCTTGAGTTCGCTCGCCGACAACTCATAGATGTTCTTGTCCAGCGGCTCGCCGGGGTCGATGCGGTTCTCGATGCCGTCCAGACCGGCCATCAACAGCGCCGAGAACGCAATGTACGGGTTCGCCGTCGGATCGGGCGGACGATACTCGATACGCTTGGCCTTGGGACTCGGCGAATACGTCGGGATGCGGATCGCGGCCGAGCGATTGCGGCTCGAATACGCCAGGTTCACCGGCGCTTCGAACCCCGGCGTCAGGCGCTTGTAGCTGTTGACGGTCGGGTTGGTGATCGCCGCCACGGCGCGCGCGTGTTTGAGCACGCCGCCGATGTAATGCAGGGCCAGATCGCTCAACCCGGCGTACTCCTTGCCCGCAAAGAGCGGTTTGCCCTTCTTCCACAAGCTCTGGTGCGTGTGCATGCCGCTGCCGTTGTCGCCGAAGAGCGGCTTGGGCATGAACGTCACGGTCTTGTTATGCCGTTTGGCCACGTTCTTGACGATGTACTTGTACAACAACATGTTGTCGGCCATCACGACCAGCGGGCTGAAGCGCAGGTCGATCTCCGCCTGGCCGGCGGTGGCCACCTCGTGATGCTCGCGCTCGACAGTGAGGCCGCAGTCCTTCATGACCATGATCATCTCGTTGCGGATGTCGCCCTGTGTGTCCTGCGGGGCCACCGGGAAATAGCCTTCCTTGTGGCGGATCTTGTTGCCGAGATTGGGAAACTCTTCGCGGCCACTGTTCCAGATGCCTTCATTGCTATCCAGGTAGTAGTAACTGCTATTGGAGGTCTGGCCGAAGCGGACGTCGTCGAAAATGAAGAATTCGGCCTCCGGACCGAAGTACGCGGTGTCCGCGATGCCGGTTTGCTTCAGATAGGCCTCAGCTTTGCGCGCAATGTTGCGGGGATCGCGGCTATAGGGCTCGCGAGTGATCGTGTCGATGGCGTCGGCTACGATGCTGAGGGTGGTCACCTGCGGGAATGGATCGATGATCGCGGTCGACGGATCCAGAATCAGCAGCATGTCGCTGGCCTCGATCGATTTCCATCCGCGGATGGAGGAGCCGTCGAATCCCAGGCCGGCTTCGAACACCTCTTCTTCCAACTCCGCGATCGGCGCGCAAAAGTGCTGCCAGGTACCCAGAAAATCGCAGAATTTGACGTCAACAAGTTGTACGTTCTTGCTTTTACACAGTGCCAGGACTTCTTTGGGTGTCATTCTGTCCTCCGGGCCGGGTGGAGAACAATTCTGCCAGCCGGCTGAATTTGATTCGTGGTTGGTCCGGTTTTGGCGGCGTTACACGGCTTGATCGCCGCGCTCTTCCGTACGGATGCGCACGGCTTCATCGATGGGCAGCACGAAAATCTTCCCATCGCCAATCTTGCCCGTCTTCGCTGTCTTGAGAATCGCGTTGACCGCAGCCTCTACGGAACTGTCGGGTAGCACAACTTCCAGCTTCAACTTCGGCAAGAAATCCACCGTGTATTCGCTGCCGCGGTAGATTTCGGTATGACCCTTTTGTCGCCCAAAACCCTTGACCTCGGTGACCGTCATGCCCTCGACGCCCACGCCAGCCAGCGCTTCCTTGACGTCCTCGAGCTTGAACGGCTTGATAATGGCCTCAATCTTCTTCATCAGTTTCCTCCCCAAGTGCGGATGCGAATACTAGAGAACCGCGCAAGGCCTGTAAACAGAAAAAACCTCGACAGTTACCGGCACTCGCCGCGCCGGGGATCGGTACACCATAATTGTGCATGGCGAACTAGCAGTCGATATGCCACCACGGTGCCGATCGATAACAAATGGGTGCGCAACAGTTTGTGAGATAAATTGTTGCACGGCATGGATAAGAACCGGCGAGCTGCCAATGTGAACGTATGCGCTGCGGTCATTTGTCCACGCTGGTCAAAATAAAGCGTGACAAGAAACGCTCTTGCTTTGCTGTTGCTGATGCTTTCCGGCGCGTGTTACCTTGGCGCGGCCATGGACGCTCCAGGCAAAGTGCCGGTTTCCATCAACTGCCACGCGTGTGGGGCCATTCTCGACCTGGCGGGCCGGACGGGCTTCACGCACGTCGAGTGCAACCACTGTGGCGCGCCCTCGGTCGTGCCCTTGCAATTTGGCAACTTCCTGCTGCTCCACGCCATCGGCGTCGGCAGCACGGGCACGGTGTACAAGGCCATCGATCTGGCCCTCAACCGGTACCTCGCACTGAAAATCCTCTTCAAGAAGCTGTCCGGCGACCCAGGATTCGTGGCCAGCTTCTCACACGAGGCCCAGGCCACTGCCGCCGTCAATCATCCCAATGTGGTCCAGGTCTATTCCTTCGATCTGCAGGAAGGCCAGTACTACCTGGCCATGGAATTATGTGATCGCGGCAGCTTGGACGACCGGATTACCAAGCTGGGTCAGCTTCCTGAGGCGGAAGTGCTGGCCATCGGTCAGCAGATCGCGTCTGCACTGCACGCCGCGTGGCGACGCGGCCTCCTCCATCGTGACGTCAAGCCCGGCAACATCCTCTTCAACGAGGACGGGGTTCCCAAGATTGTCGATTTCGGTCTGGCGCGCGGTCACGACCCGGCCGTGGTTGAAAAACATGCCACGGAGCAAATCTGGGGCACTCCCTACTACATCGCGCCCGAAAAACTCCGCGGAAAGGCCGAAGACTTACGCAGCGACGTATATTCCCTTGGCGCCACGTTGTTCCACGCGCTGGCCGGCCATCCGCCATCTGATGCCGCGCCCGACGGGCACGCGCCCCAGCCTGCATTGTCGCTGGCGACACACGCACCCGCACTGCACGAGCAGACCATCCGGATTGTTGCGCGCATGCTGGCCAGGGACCCCGACGAGCGCTACGGTTCCTATGAGGAAGTCATCCAGGACCTCGGCGTAGCGCTGCAGGCCCTGAAAACGCCGCCGCCTCCCATATCTGGCGGCCAGTCGGGAGGAGAAAAGAACTCATTCTGGTCGCGGCTCGGAATTCCAAGCCTGCGCCGCCGAAAAGAATAACAGCAGCCGAAGACGTTACGGCGCGGCTGTGGGAAGAACCCCGGGTGCGGTGCTCGGAGTATTCACAATGATCTCATTCGCCACGGATTTGACGCCTTTCGCCGCGTGCGCGATGCCTTCCGCCTTCCAGGCCGCCGCACGGGTCGGCGCCGACCCGCGGAGCGTAACGTTGCCGTCTTCAACCTGCACGATGATTCCAGCGCTGGCTGCAGGATCGGTGTCGAGAAGCCGGCGGATTTCAGAACCGATGCTTTCGTTTGTCGGCTCGTCGCCCGAGGGCGATGTAACCGGCTGCCCCGCCGCACGCATTGCGGGCGCCGGCTCCGCTTGGGCCGGCTTGTCAGCCGTCTGCGACGCGCAGCCGCCGCACAGCGCCGCCGCGCCAACCACCATTACCGATGGAACGACATACCAGACTCGCATAGTCCTCCCGCCTTTCCGTTCAATAGCCTAGCACGATGAAGTGTCCCCGTGTAGGAATTTCTTCAGGTAGATCGCCAATTGGGGTTCGGAAATACAAATTGGAGAATGGTGCGCGGGACAGGACTTGAACCTGCACGGCTTTCGCCATACGCCCCTCAAACGTACGTGTCTGCCAATTCCACCACCCGCGCACATCGGGCTTGGACACCGATAAATTATATGGAAAACGGGGCGTCAGCAAGCTAAGATTTGAGCGTTATGTCTGGGCATTCCAAGTGGTCGAAGATCAAGCACACCAAGGGCGTTGTTGATTCCAAGCGCGGTAAGCTGTTCGCGAAACTCGGCAAGGAAATGAGCGTGGCCGCCAAGCACGGCGGCGGCGATCCGGGGTTCAACCCGCGTTTGCGAACGATCCTCATGAAGGCCCGCGCCGTCAACATGCCTGCCGACAACATCGACCGCGCGATCAAAAAGGGCACCGGCGAACTCCCCGGTGTCAGCTACGAGGAAATCACCTACGAAGGCTACGCGCCTGGCGGAGTCGCGCTGCTGATGGAGTTGCTCACGGACAACAAGAACCGCACCGCCGCGGAGATTCGCCTGATTTTCACCAAGCAGGGTGGCAACATGGGTGTCGTGGGCGCGGTGAAGCATCTCTTCCAACGCAAAGGCCAGATCCTTGTCGCCAAAGACCAGATTTCTGAAGACGATCTGATGTCGTTGGCGCTCGACGCGGGCGCCGAGGACATGATTTCACATCCCGACTCGTACGAAATTCTGACTGACTTCCCTAAATTCGAGGCCGTACACAAGGCGCTGGAGGCGAAAAACATCAAATTACAGTCCGCGGAAATCACCTTCCTGCCGCTCACGCCCGTCCCCATCACCGATGAAAAGACCGCGCACGCGGTGCTGGCGCTCATCGATGCCCTCGAAGACAACGACGACATCCAAAACGTCTATTCCAACGAAGAGATTTCCGACGATCTCATGGAGAAAGTCACGGCCGCTGCCGCATAGTGGGGCGGGCGTCTCGCCCGCCGAGATAAATGATCATCCTCGGCATTGACCCCAGCCTGCGCTCGACCGGCTTCGGCGTCATCGAGGTTCGCGGCAATCACATGTCCGCGCTCTGTCACGGCCACATCCAGAATCTGCCCAGCGTCCTGCCGTCGCGCTGTCTCGTGCGCATCGGCGATGCCGTAATGAAGTTGATCGACGATCACAAACCCGAAGCGGTCGCCATTGAAGGGCTGGTGTACGTCCAAAACACGCGCATCGCCTTCACGCTCGGCCAGGTGCGCGGCGTCGTCATCGCCGCCTCCGCCCGGAACGACCTGCCGATTTTTGAATACGCTCCCCGCAAAGTGAAACAAGCCGTCACCGGCCTCGGCGGCGCCGGCAAAACGCAGGTCGGCGCCATGGTCAAAGCCATGCTCGGCCTTTCCGAAATTCCGCAAGCCGACGCCGGCGACGCCCTCGCCCTCGCCATCTGCCACGCCCACAACTGCCGTGGGGTGCAGATCAAGCCACCAAAGCAGATTTGAACGAAGGTCTAGCCGCGTAGGCGCAATTACATGATTCAGGTTACCAGAGCCACAGCGCTGCACGAGGTGATTCAAGGATGTTCCTCATGGGAAGACATTCAAGACAAGTTGCGGAATTTGTCCGAAAAGCAGAAGGGTGATCTCTTCGAGGAGCTAGTCAAATCCTACCTACTGCTCGACCCTGAGTACGCGACCAAGCTGAGCAAGGTGTGGCTCCACCGCGAGGTGCCATCCACGGTCCGCAATCGGCTCAAGCTCCCGTCCGCTGACAAAGGCATCGATCTCATTGCCCAGACCAAAGAAGGCGATTTCTGGGCCATCCAATGCAAGTATCGCGACGACACGAGCCAGTCGCTGCCTTGGCGTGAAATTTCGACGTTCACCGGATTGGCCTTCGGAGTCTGCCGTGACCGTGCCATCTCCTTCGGTCTGGTTTGCTCGACCACGGAGCGCATCACCAGCGTTCTGGAATCGCAAGATCGCATCGGGTTCTGCGCGCTGGATGTCTGGCAAAGCCTCGATGCTGAGTTCTTCGACCGGCTTCGCGCGTTGCTAGGACACAAGCCCGCGCGAATCAAGCGGCTCAAGCCGCGCCCGCACCAAGCGACCGCCATCCGGGACGCTCATGCTCACTTTGTCCGGAAGAAGCAACGCCGCGGCAAACTGATCATGCCCTGCGGCACGGGCAAGAGCCTCACGGCCTACTGGATCGCGCAGAGGCTCGACGCTCGCCGCATCCTCATCGCGGTTCCCAGCCTCGCCCTGATCCGGCAAACACTCAAAGTCTGGCTCCGTGAGTCCATGGCCAACGGACTGGCCGTCGAGTGGGTCTGCGTTTGCAGCGACGAATCGGCTGGCCACATTGAGCGCGACGACGTAGCCGTCCTGCGACAGGACCTCGGCGTGCCTTGCCTGACCGATCCCAAAGAGATTGCCGGCTGGCTCCGCAAGACCAACCACGGGTTGACAGTCGTGTTCGCAACCTACCAGAGCGGTGAGGCCATCGCCAAGGCCGCCCGGCGCGCAAAGGTTCGCTTCGACCTCGGCATCATGGACGAGGCGCACAAGACCGTCGGGGCCAAGCACAAACTTTTCTCCCACCTGTTGTACGACAGGAATCTGCCGATCCGCCGGCGCATCTTCATGACCGCAACGGAACGCCGATACCAAGGCGAGAGCGACCAAATCCTCAGCATGGACGACCCCGATATCTATGGGGAGACGTTCCATCTCCTGACGTTCAAACGGGCACTGGAGTACAAGCCGCCGATCCTAAGCGACTACAAGATCGTCACGATCCTCGTGTCGCGCGATGAAGTGGCAGAGCTGATCCGCAAGAACGTGTTTGTGCGACCCGACAAGGGCCGATGGGACCGGGAGATCGAGGCCGAGATGCTCGCAGCGCTCGTCGCCTTAAGAAAGGCGATGAAGAAACATTCGATCTGTCACGCCGTCTCGTTTCACAGTAGTATCCGACGGGCTGCGGTATTCAAGGCGCATAACGACGTGTTCACCCGCGCATTCCCGGCTTATGGGCAAGTCTCGACCTTCCACGTCTCCGGCCAGACTGCCACTGGAACGCGTGCTCGCATCGTGAAGGAGTTTGCCGAAACAGCTTGCGGACTCATCACGAACGCCCGGTGCCTGACCGAGGGCGTGGACGTTCCGAAAATCGACTGCGTGATGTTTGCCGACCCGCGTCGGAGCGCGGTGGACATCGTACAGGCCGTAGGCCGCGCCCTGCGGCCGGCCGCGGGCAAGAAAATGGGCTATGTCATCGTGCCAATCTTACACGATGCCGACGCCAAGACGGACGACATCTTCGAGTCGGAGAACTTCCAGGAGATTCTCACGACGCTCCGCGCTCTGGCCGCCAACGACGATCGCATCATCGAATACTTCCGGGCGATCTCCCAGGGGAAGCGACGCCCCGGTGGCGGTAGCGTCGAATTCGACCTGGATGAGCGTCTCGCCAAGCGCATCAACCTAGCGCAGTTCGCCCGGGACATAGACCTCAAATGCTGGAGCCGCCTAGCCAAGCTGTCATGGCGACCATTCGAAGACGCCCGCGCCTTTGTGCGACTGGTCAAACTCAAGAGCAGTACTGAATGGCGAGCCTTCTGCAAAGGCGAGATACCCCGTAAGGGTAGGCTGCCAGCTGATATCCCGAGTAATCCCAACACTATCTACGCCGACAACGATTGGAAGAGCATGGGCGACTGGCTAGGTACGGGTCGAATCGCCGATCAATTCAAGGAGTACCGTTCGTTCTGTGAGGCGCGGGCATTTGTCCGTGAACTCAAACTCAAAAGTATAACTGAATGGTTTGCTTTCTGCAGAGGCGATATGCCTGACAAAGGCGGAAGACCGTCTGATATCTCGGCTAATCCCCAAAGAACCTATGCCGACAAAGGTTGGTCGGGTTATGGCGACTGGTTGGGAACCGGCCGGATAGCGACCTTCCTCAAGAAGTACCGTCCGTTCCATGAGGCGCGGGCATTTGCACGCAAACTCAAGCTCAAAAGCGCAACTGAATGGCAAGCGTTCTGCAGAGGCGCGAAGCCGCGGTTGGGGCGTCTGCCAGAGGATATTCCATTTAAGCCCGCTAAGCGTTACGCCGACAAGGGGTGGAGAAGTTGGGGCGATTGGCTGGGGACCGGTACGACTGCGACATACAGCAGGAAATATCGCTCGTTCCGTGAGGCGCGGAAATTTGCCCATAAACTGAAACTTAAGAGCCTCACTGAATGGTACGCCTTCTGCAAGGGTCAGATGCCGCACAAAGGTCGCCTCCCCGCTGATATTCCAATATCTCCTCGCCATATTTACGCTGGCAAAGGCTTTAGTGGTTACGGCGACTGGCTGGGTACTGGGCGAATCGCCGATCAACTCAAGGAGTACCGTCCGTTTCCAAAGGCGCGCGCCTTTGCCCGCAACCTCAAACTCAAGAGCAGTACTGAATGGTTTGCCTACGCCCAAGGGCGTATGCCGAGGCTTGGGCGACTACCTGCTGATATTCCCGCTCTTCCGCGCCAGACCTACCTCGACAAAGGCTGGAAGGGTTTCGGCGACTGGCTCGGCACAGGAAGAACACGCAGAGCCAACGCATCAAAGCCCAACTGAGATCTGAAACAAGCGCTGGATCCGCGCGCAACTCGACAAGCTCATGGCTACAACGGAGGAACAGCCAACGGCACTCGACTGGCGCCGCCAAACGCAAGCCCGCGCCCGAGTTGATTCGCGTTGATTCGTGTGCATTCGCGGTTACACTGGCCGCGATGATCGCGTACCTCCACGGCCAACTTGCGGAATCCACGCCGACCCACGTCGTGGTGGATTGCCACGGCGTCGGCTACTCGGTGTTCATCCCGTTGTCGAGCTACGACAAACTCCCGCAACGGGGCGCAGAAGTGAAACTACTGACGTATCACCACGTTGTCTCCCAGGATGGCACGCAGCAACTGTTCGGTTTCGTCACACCCGACGAACGCGAGATGTTTCTGTTGCTCATCAGCATCAGCGGTATCGGCCCCAAGCTCGCCATCAACATCCTCTCCAGCACGTCGATCTCGGCATTGCGCGGCGCCATCGCCTCGGGCGACACCAAGACACTTTCCGCCCTGCGCGGCATCGGCAAAAAAACCGCCGAGCGTCTCGTGGTCGAACTAAAAGACAAGGTCGGCGGCGCTGCGGCGTTCGAGACAAAAGGCCGCGCCGCCACGCCCGAAGAACAAAAGCTTGTCGATGCTGTCCTCGCCCTCGTCTCGCTCGGCTACAAGCAGGTCGATGCCCACAAAGCTGTTCTCGCCGCGGCGAAGGAATCTGGCGTAACGGCAAACGTCGAAGAGATTGTTCGCGCCGCGTTGCGCAACGCATAACTCACGTCCTAGTGTGGTGTCCCTAACAGGTCGTTACAATGGGACGGGACGACGTACCCCTCACCCGGCCTCTCCCCCAAGGGGAGAGGAGTGGCTCTTTGCATTGCGCCTTGGGGATTTCCTCTCCCCTCCGGGGGAGAGGATTGAGGTGAGGGGGCCGGCAAACAGTAAAGGAACCTTTGGGACAGGACACTAGTGATTAGTCTTGCCTCACCGCTCATGCTTTTAGCATCTTGCTCGCATGGCGGAACGATTCGTCACCGAGACCATCCACGACAAGACGCTGGACGTGTCGTTGCGTCCGGGCCTCTTCGCCGATTTCCAGGGGCAGGGGAAAGTCAAGGAACGGCTCGAACTGGCCGTCGAGGCCGCGCGTCAGCGGAAGGAAGCGCTCGACCACATCCTGCTGAGCGGCCCGCCCGGTCTCGGCAAGACCACGCTGGCGCACATCCTCGCGAAGGCGATGGGCGTCAACATCGTCGTGACCAGCGGCCCGGCGCTCGAAAAGGCCGCGAACCTCGCGGGACTATTGACCAAGCTCGACAAAGGCGACGTGCTCTTCATCGATGAAATTCATCGCCTCCAAAAGGTCGTCGAAGAATACTTGTATCCCGCGATGGAGGACTTCCGTCTCGACATCGTGATCGACCAGGGCCCCAACGCGCACAGCGTTCGTTTGAACCTGCCGCGCTTCACGATGATCGGCGCGACCACGCGCAGCGGATTGCTCACCGCCCCATTGCGTTCCCGATTTCCTATTACCGAACGCCTCGACTACTATAGCGCCGACGAATTGAAGTCCATTATCCAGCGCTCCTCCCGAATCCTGAATGTCGACATCGACGACGGTGGCGCGGCCGAGATGGCCGGCCGTTCTCGTGGCACACCGCGCATCGCCAACAATTTGCTGAAACGCGTCCGCGACTACGCGCAAGTGAAGGCCAAGACGAAACTGATCACCGCCGACATCGCGGACAAAGCGCTCGCCATGCTCGACATCGACGAACACGGCCTTGACGACATGGACAAACGCATCCTCGAAACGTTGGTGCACAAATTCGGCGGCAAACCCGTCGGCATCAGTTCGCTCGCCGTCGCCGTCGGCGAAGAACCCGACACCCTCGAGGAGGTTTACGAACCATTCCTCATTCAGGAAGGGTACCTCAAGCGCACTGCGCAAGGCCGTGTCCCGACGGAGCTTGCGTACAAAAAACTGGGCGTGAAAACAGCCACTCCACAGTCCGATCTGTTTTGACCGCGATTCAAACTGAACTTTTCGGCCTTCCCGGGCGACGTGCATGGTGATGGGAGAAGCGACGGACATGTTGGACACAGGTCAGCCTGCCAGCGACGTGGAGCAACTGTACCGGGAGAGCCGGGAAGCACTAACCGGTTATTTTCGCCGCCGCCACACTTCCAGCCATTCAGCGGAAGATCTGGTGCAGGAAACATTCGTCCAATTGATGCGCCGGGTGGACCGCTGCCGGGCGTCAACATCGCCGCGGGGCTACTTGTTCGGCATTGCCCGGCACGTTAGTGTGAATGCGTGGCGACAGGCGGAACCGCCGGGCAAGAACGACGTCTCAGTTGAGGCGATCGCAGCGCCCGAACCTGACCCGAGATTGGCGGCGGCCCGCGAAACGATCGCTGCGCTGCCAGCGCTCCAGCGGGAGGTCCTCGACTTGCGCTTCCAGCACGATCTGTCGTACGCCGAAATCGCCGAAGCGCTCGGCGTCCCCATCGGAACAGTTCGCTCACGATTGCACAACGCGCTGGAGTTGCTGCGCGAACGGCTGGAACACGAAGGAATATAAAACAGGGACAATCATCACCATGAAACCGGAAGTCTTGAGAGCATTATTGGTCGATCGCGAACTCGGCGAACTTTCGCCTGACGTCAAGGAACTACTCGATGCATATCTGGAGGCTGTCCCGTCGGCACGCGCTGAAGTGGACGCCACAACGCGCAACCTGTCCATCGCGCGCGAAACCGTCCGCCGTTTTCCTGATCTGGCGCCGACCTCGGAGACGGAGGCAGAATGCAACATTGTGCCGATGATCCCCTGGCTCGTTCCGTGGCTGTCGCGCGCTGCGGCGCTGATTGGCGTTGCAGGGCTCTCCATCTGGATCGGGTACCACGCCGGTGTTTCTGGAGGCAGAGCAGACAAGACAGTAGCGGTCGCCCGAATTGTAGATCATCGCTTCGACGGCTTGTGGACGCGGTATCAAGTTGCGTACGACTCACAGCGCGCAGGATTCGTGGTGGAGAAAGAGCAATGAAAAAGGAAACTCACATTATGTCAGCTCGTGTAGTTTGTATTTCGCTGTTGGCGGGTGGACTGGCGTTGTTCTTGACCGGATGCGACCAGGTCGAAGATCTGGTGAACTGGTCGCCCGATGGCTCCCGGGCTGTTGTCCGTGCCAACGGTACGCTTTGTCTTCTGGATACAAACGGCAAACTATCCTGCGCAATTGCCGACAACGTCGGATCGTCCGCCTGGCTGCCGGACAGCCACGGGTTGATCCTGCTTCAATCGATCGCTGTGACCAATTGGTCGGAGGCCAGACGGCTTTTGCCGCCGGAGGAGATTGCCGACGTGGAAGCACTGGCCAAGGGCCTGCCGGATTTGGTCCGGGCGGGACTGGCAACAGCCAATGGCGAGTCGACGAACATTGGGGACGTATTTACCGAGCAATTCAAAATAGAACATCCGGAAATGATTGTGGCCGCGGTTCTTTGCGCGCGCGACACGCAATCAAATGCGTTGGACCGAGCAATCCAAACAGCCAGGGACCCTGAGAAATTACGAGCGGACATTGGGGACGTTGCTACGAACAAGGTGGCGGAAATAGCGGTTGTGGTTCTGGGAAATGGAACCAATACGAATGCGTCTCGGACGATCGTGCGCTCGCTCACCGAGCTACAGCAGCCGCGCCCGTCGCCCACTGGCAAATCAGTGGCCTTCATCCGTGAGGGCTCGCTGGAGGTGACTGCGCTTGATGGCAGTACCAATCGCGTGGTCGCTGCCGAGAAGGTTGTCGGTGAGTATGCTTGGACGCCGGATGGCAGGGGGCTCGTGTACGCGGTGCATTCCGGAGAAAAATGGGAATCCGGCGATCTGGTGCGGATCGAACGCCGCACTGTCATTGGCTCGAATGGCGAGTTGGTGACAAACAGCCCGGCCCAGCCGTTGGCGATCAGTGTCGCGACATTCGAACCACGCATCCGCTGTCTGCCCGACGGCCGTATTCTCTTCGCGGGCCTCCAGCAGCGCCTGCCGGCGTCGGCCACCGCCGAACAGGAAGCGCGGCTATACCTCATCGACCCGACCCCGGGCACCAATGCCGCGCCAGTGACCATCCCCAGCCCGGCGGGAGCGTTGCCACAAGACCTCGCCGCTTTCGCGCCCAGCCCCGACGGACGACAGATTGCCATCGTGGAAAGCGGGTCCGATTCGGTGGCGGTGCTCGACGTAAAGACCGGCGCGTTGGAAGTCGTCTCGCCAAAACACGGTTGGAAATCCACCACCCTTCCCGCTTGGCGTGGTACCAACGAACTCTACTTCGGAGCCTTGCCGGCAGCGTCATCCAGCCGGCCGGAATTATTGCGGTGGCACAAGGGGAGCGCTCCGCAGGTGGTTTCGCAGAGTTGGCCGGACGAAGCCGCCGGCATTTTGCTCAAGAAGCCGAACAACTGAGCCAGGGCAGCGAAAACGGATTGAATGCCGGGCGCACGTGGCCTAAGAATCACAGCGCGAGATGCCCAAACGAACCGACATCCATAAAATCCTGATCATCGGCAGTGGGCCGATTGTGATCGGGCAGGGCTGCGAGTTTGACTACTCGGGAACGCAGGCCTGCAAAGCCTTGCGCGAAGAGGGCTACAAGGTGGTGCTGGTGAACTCCAACCCCGCCACCATCATGACCGATCCGGAGTTCGCCGACGGCACGTATATCGAACCGATCACGCCCGAGGTCGTCGAGAAGATCATCGAACGCGAAAAACCTGACGCGCTCCTGCCGACGCTCGGGGGCCAGACCGGCCTCAACACGGCCATGGCGCTCTGGCGAAGCGGCATCCTGCAGAAGCACGGCGTCGAGATGATCGGCGCGAAGGCTGAGGCCATTGAAAAAGGCGAAGACCGCCTCAAGTTCAAGCAGGCGATGCAGAAGATCGGCCTCGATGTGCCCGTCAGCGGCGTGGCGCATACGGTCGAAGAGGCGCGCGCGATCACGCTGATGATTGGTCGTTTCCCGGTCATCATTCGTCCCGCATACACGCTGGGCGGCACGGGTGGTGGCATTGCCTACAACCGTGAAGAATTCGACGCCATGGCGCAGGGCGGCATCGAGGCCTCGCCGGTTTCCGAAATCCTCGTTGAAGAATCACTCATCGGCTGGAAGGAATACGAGACCGAGGTGATGCGCGACAAGGCCGACAACTGCGTCATTGTCTGTTCCATCGAAAACCTCGACCCGATGGGTGTGCACACGGGCGACTCGATCACCGTCGCGCCCGTCCAGACGCTCACCGATAAGGAATGGCAGTTCATGCGCGACGCCAGCTTCGCCTGCATCCGCGAGATCGGCGTCGAGACGGGCGGATCGAACATCCAGTTCGCCGTCAACCCGGAGAACGGCCGCCTCTGCGTCATCGAAATGAACCCGCGCGTCAGCCGGTCCAGCGCGCTTTCATCGAAGGCCACGGGATTCCCCATTGCGAAAATCGCCGCGAAGCTCGCGGTGGGCTACACGCTCGACGAAATACCGAACGACATCACCAGGTCCACGCCCGCGAGTTTTGAGCCGACCATTGATTACGTCGTTGTGAAAATTCCGCGCTTTGCCTTTGAAAAATTCCCGCAGGCCGATCCGACGCTCACGACCCAAATGAAATCCGTGGGTGAAGTCATGGCCATTGGCCGCACGTTCCAGGAATCGCTCCAAAAGGCGCTCCGCTCGCTCGAAATCGGTGCGCACGGCCTGAGTGGCGGGTGTTGGGGCGGACGCGAAATTCCGCCGCGCGAGGAGATCGAGCGCAAACTCATCACGCCGAACGCCGAACGCATTTTCTATATCCGCCACGCCTTTCGCACCGGTTTCAAGGTGGATGCCGTGTATCTCCTGACCAAGATCGACCGTTGGTTCCTCCAAAACATCAAGGAAATCGTCGACATGGAGGAACAGCTCGCGGCGGCAGGACGATTGGAAGCGCTGGTGTAGGTCAAAACCCGGCATGGTTTCACGTCGCGGTCTCTCAAAGTCGCGAAACTTGGTGACCGCAGGCAACTGAATGGAAAGATTTTCCGGAAAACTCGTCTGTTATGGTTGACGTGATGCGATTCCGGCGTAAGAGTAATTGAGGTTTTAGGACGGACGCATGGCGGGACGATTTTCAGTTGGGCCCACGACTACAAATGGTTTGGTAGTTGCTGGGGTTTGGATGCTGGCGGGATTGCTCGGCACCGCTCGGGTTAATGCCCAGTCGGTGCTGTTTTCTTTTGGTCGCGGAAAACCCAACGACGCCGTCGAGCTCCGGGCTGTGGAAGTTTCTCCAGCGGAAAAAGATTCAGGTATGGCCCTACGCGTCGACGGTGAGGATGACGCCAATTGGGCTGGCATAGTATTGAAAGCGCCGCATGGCCACTGGAATCTCTCCGACCACGATGGGTTGATGCTCGATGTGCGCAATCTGGGCGCCAACGAGCTTACCCTCGAATGCCGCGTCGAAAACGCCGATGCCGATCCGCCCCTGCACTGCAACACCGGTCACGTGACACTCGCCCCAGGAGCGCGCGGTACCCTGGGCGTAAAATTCAAACGGTCGGCATTCAGCCTGGCTTCGCTGAGCATCTTCGGGATGCGCGGGTTTCCGCCGCCGGATCGCGGCGAAGACACGATCGACCCGGGGGCGATTGCGCGCGTGGCGATTCTCGTGCCGAAACCGAAGAGCAAATTTAGCTTTGAGATCGGGGACGTGCGCCTGAGCACGCGGGGCGACGCCACCGAGCATCCCGCAAAGGACTTGCGGTCCCTGTATCCATTTATCGACCCGTTCGGCCAGTACATTCACGCGGATTGGCCGAACAAGACACATACGCTCGAAGAGTTGGATGTGCGCCGCGCGGCGGAATCGACCGAGTTGGAGTCCTCGCCGGGCGCGAAATCGTGGGACAAGTATGGCGGCTGGAGGCGTGGGCCGTTGTTGCTCGGCACCGGTTTTTTTCGGACAGCCAAGCACGATGGAAAATGGTGGCTGGTCGATCCGGATGGACGCCTGTTCTTCTCGAACGGGATTGATTGCATCTGGCCCGGCGAAACGACTCCCGTTGACGGGCGGAGCGCGTGGTTCCAGGATTTTCCGGGAAAACAGGACGGCTTCAAGGACTTCCTCACGGCGCGCAGCGAATCGCAGTGGGGGCATTACCTCGACGTGCGACCCGCAGCCTTCGACTTCGCCGGCGCGAATTTGAAACGCAAGTACGGCGCGGACTGGCGGAATGAGTTCAACGACATCACGGAACTCCGTCTGCGAAGCTGGGGACTGAACACGATCGGCAACTGGTCTGATCCCATCTTGTGCGCGGAACACCGGACGCCCTACGTGGCGGCGGTCCATTTTGCGAGCAAACCGATCGAGGGCGAGAAAGGCTACTGGGGACGTTTTCGCGACGTGTTCGACCCGAATTTCGGGATCCAACTGCGCGCCAGTGTCGCGGACCAGGCTGCGGCCACCGCGGACGACCCATGGTGCATCGGTTATTTCATCGATAACGAGCTCGGCTGGGGCAGCGATGTTTCACTAGCGCTCGCGACGCTCAATTCACCCGCTTACCAAGCCGCCAAACAGGTATTCGTCGCCGATCTGATGGCGAAGTACGGGACGATAGCCAAACTCGATAGCGCGTGGGGCATGTCCTACAAATCGTGGGGTGATGTGATCGAGAGCCGCGACACGCCCGACAAGACACGCGCCCACGACGATCTGCTGGCGTTTTACAAGCACACCGTCAAACAATACTTCCGTCTCTGCCGCCAGGCCATCCACGAGACCGCGCCGAACCATCTCTACCTCGGCTGCCGTTTTTCGGGTGTGAATCCCGCCGTCGTCGAAGTCGCGTCCCATTACTGTGATGTGCTCAGTTACAACATCTACCGCCGCTCCGTGGCCGATTTTCGTTTGCCCGCCGGCGTGGACGTGCCGGTGATCATCGGCGAATTCCATTTCGGCGCGACCGACCGCGGGCAGTTTTACCCAGGGCTGGTGAGGGTAAAGGATCAGGCCGAGCGCGCCGTCGCATACAAAGAGTTCGTGGGCGACGCGCTCCGCCATCCCAACATCATCGGTTGCCACTGGTTCTCCTACCGCGACGAACCGACCACGGGCCGCACGCTCGACGGTGAGAATTATCAAAACGGCTTCATCGACGTCGCCGACACGCCGTACACGGAAACGGTCAACGCCGCCCGCGACATCGGCTACAAGATGTACGAGATCCGCTCCGGCCTCGAGCCGCGCGCCGCGCAGCTCACCGCCAAACGGTGAAGGTGACTTTCGGAGTTAAACGGGCGTCTCGCCTGTTCGTTTTTCATTCGATCGCTGGAGGGCGAGCCGTTGTTGGGGGGGCAGGAAGCGGCTCGGCAGGAGCCTCGCCCTCCAAATGAGCGTCAACAAAACGCCGCGCCCTCTACGCAAATCCCACGATCGGATGCGGGACGTATGGCTCTTCCAACGCGGCGGTTTCCTCCGTCGTCAGCTTGACCGACAATGCCGCCACTGCGTCGTCCAAATGCTGCGGTTTCGTCGCGCCGATGATGGGGGAGGTGATGAATGGTTTTTGCAGCATCCACGCCAGCGCGACCTGGGCTTGCGAGATGCCGCGCTTCTGCGCGACCTCGGTCACGCGCTCTACGACCAGCCTGTCAGCCTCTTCCGTCTTGCCGTACAGAACTTTGGCGAAACCGTCATTCGCGGCCCGTTCTGTGCCGCCTTTTTTCTCCCACGGGCGGGTCAATCGACCCCGCGCGAGCGGACTCCACGGAATCACCCCGATCCCTTCGGCCTGGCACAACGCCATCATCTCCCGCTCCTCTTCGCGATAGAGCAGATTGTAATGGTTCTGCATCGAGACGAACCGCGTCCAGCCGCGCCGGTCCGCCACGTACAGCGCCTTGCAGAGTTGCCACGCGAACATCGACGAGGCCCCGATATACCGCGCCTTGCCCGCCTTCACCACGTCGTGCAACGCCTCCAGCGTCTCCTCGATCGGCACATCGTAGTCCCAGCGGTGAATCTGGTACAGGTCCACGTACTCCATCCCCAGCCGCTGCAGGCTCGCGTCGATCTCGCTCATGATCGCCTTGCGCGACAACCCTTTTCCATTCGGGTCGGCGCGCATCTTGCCGTGGACTTTCGTCGCCAGCACCACTTCCTCGCGCTTCGCGAAATCCCGCAACGCCCGCCCCACGATCTCCTCGCTCGTGCCGTCCGAGTACACATTGGCCGTGTCGAAAAAGTTGATGCCCACGTCGAGCGCCCGTTTGATGAACGGCCGGCTCTTGTCTTCCGGCAGCGACCACAGATGCGACCCGCGCTCCGGCACGCCATAGCTCATGCATCCCAAACAAATCCGCGACACCTTCAACCCGCTCTTCCCGAGATTTACGTAGTCCATGATCGATTCGTCCTCTCGCGCGAAAACTGCATCCTAATTGTAGTGTAACACGAGCACATGGCAAAGTTCGACGCGCCTACCGGCTAGAAGAGTCCGGCGCAGCGGCGCGGGAGTGTCACGCTTGGGCCAGTTGAATGCGTGTCTTGCGATATGTTGCTACACGAGATGCGTAATCCGGACATCTCCCCATTTGGCCGCCAAGTATTCTGCCACCAAGCGACGGTGACAATGATGAGGTTCTTCCTCGCTACAGAGAAGGCAGCCTCTATCCAGCAGTTCTTTTGGCACCGTATTCTCGACTTGCCTGTCTGCCATCAATTTTAGAAACTGAGTTTCGTACGTTTGCCAGTCGCCCTTCTGCTTCTTATAGGCGTCAAGAATATCGCGCGTCGGCGCCAAATTCGGAAGATGCACGTATTCGATACCCCCGATTTCCTTGAGGAAGTAGGTGAGGTCTTCCTTTTTCGCGAAGCCGGCCAGTTGTGATGTGTTGTTGAGACGAATATCAACCAGACGTCGGACGCCGGCCTCCTTCAGCTTCGTGAAGAACTCGCATGCCGATTTCTTGGTGAAACCAATCGTGAATAAGTCAATCACGCTTGTTGCGACCTGTGTGCTCACGGTTGCAGAACGGTTTCCTCTGTATAGGCGATGCGTTTCCCTTGTCGCTCATAGGCGGCATTCAGCATTTCGTCTCTGCCGCGGAAAAGGTCGTCGCCCGCCAACTTGAACTGCTGCAAAAGCCGATCTTCCAGCTGCTCGTGAGTTTCAAGTGACCCATCACTTAGAATGTGCGAGATGGATGGGATAATGGTTTTGAGGTGCCGGCAGACCAGGATAGCGCGGTGGCATTCAAGCGGGTCCTTTTCCGCACATACCAAGGCCACGCGCATGCGCGTTGCGCCGTCAGCCAACCGCTGAAGCCCGCTCTTGAACGCAGGCGTGTTCGCAATCCGCTCGTATTCGGCTTGGCCGTTTACATAGCAGTCCGACTCGGAACGTCGCGCCCCGAGTTCATCACCTAGAAAAACGTATTGGATATCAGCCGTACGCAAACTCGCTTGCAGAGTCTCGCGATTAAACTGAGGATTATGCTGGCTGTACGGCGACGACCGAACATCGGCGACGGCTTCAATTCTGTGTTGCTTCAACAATGACATGAACACTGCAATCTCAAGCGTGGAGTGTCCCACGGTGAAGATCGCCGGCTTGGTACGAGTGGACGTCATGGCATCAACTCCAAAATCGCCGCAATGACCTTGTAATGCAAGCTTTGGAATAGGGGTGTTAGACTCACACATACCAAGTTCTGGTCGTCATGCTTCAGATGGATCATCCCATCCGGCGCATTGCGGAAGTTAGGACAGTACTTTTGTTCAATCAGTGGGTCAGTCACGCCAAGATCGTATGTCTGGCCGCTGAACCGGAAAATGCCGCGAACGCGCTTCTTGGACTTGCCTTCCCAGTTCTTGGTCTCGATCTGAAGATGCAGCGAATCGGGTCTGATCAAACAGAGAGACTGCCGCCGTTCCATGCGACTCAGAAAGTCAGGAGATACGCGGTCTGTTTTCTGGCCGGCCTCAAGCCAGAGATTGCTGGGCTGCTCGGCAAGTTGTGCCGCGACGCTCACGTCCAGTTCGCTTGCCTTTATCCACCGTTGGTTCGGTTGTATGAACCAGTTCTCTGGTTGAATCTGATCGTTCTCGGGAATGCTGAGAGGAATGTCCGCCACATCTAACGGTTTGGGGCTACTGCTGTCCGAATAGCAGCACTCGTCCAAACGGAGCGCGCCTTCGTTGTGGTCCGTTACCGGGCGAACCCATCCACCCCAGCGAGCTTCTCCCATTTCATTTAGAATGACCTCTCGACCCGCAATACACCTCATGGGGCTATGCTTGATGGAGTTCGCCAGAATAAAAACCTTTTTCTTCATAGCGTGTCCTTACTCGTGACAAAACCTAGCGCAAGCGTCGGACTTTCAAAAGAATAAAGCGGGCACACAGTGGACACGACGAGGCGGCCTCTCGGCGAGTTAGACCGCTGTTACGGCGGGAGCTACCGTGAACGACTGTGGATTGCGAAAGAAGCGGCAGGGCATGTTGCTCAATGAGATTGGCGCTCCCGTAAACGGGATCACTGCCTCAACGGCAAGTCCTGACGCCCCGGACAAAGATCTCAAACCCGGTACTTGGACTCGAGCATACAAAACCCTGCCAACGGTGTTCTTACCACCGGACACGGCTACTTGGCAAGCCCGTTCTCCTGTCACTTGTCAGAGCGGGGCACTGTAAAAGTCGTCGGGTAAATCAATTATCGTTAATCGATATTTGTGCTGGATTTGGTCTGGAGTTAGTGGTATGGTCGCGACGTGGCATTGGATTTGTTTTGCATTGCGACCGGGACACGATGTGCGGCGCGGCCGGCGGTCATAGACCGCCGCTACAGCGGACGGACGATTTGCCCGCGCTCGCCGAGCGCGGCTACAGGGGAGAGGGCCTCGCTAATGTGCAAATTGCGAAACGAACCCAATTGCCGCGTACGACAGAGACCCTTCGGCAAGCTCAGGGTGACAGCTTGCGGGAGGACGGAAACGACGGCAACCGGGACGGTCGCCCTACAATTCGCGGCATCGCGGGCAAGACTCGAACTCCCAATTACCCGAATATATTACCGTGATTCCACCCGCCACTTGTCAAAACCATGATGCTTCGCTAAGGTCGCTGCCGATGGCGAGCAACTCCAGGCAGTCACTTCTTCACAGGGCCAAGTCCATGGGGTTCTCCGACCGGCAGATTGCGACGCTGGTGGGGGCGACCGAGGACGAGGTGCGGGCGGTGCGGAAGAAGATCGGGCTGGTGCCGTCGTATCGGCTGGTGGACACGTGCGCGGCGGAATTTGAGGCGTCCACGCCATATTATTATTCGACGTACGATACGGGCGACGACGAGGTGCGGAAGACGGCCACGCGCAAGGTGATGATCCTCGGCGGCGGACCGAACCGGATCGGGCAGGGGATCGAGTTTGACTACTGCTGCGTGCACGCGGCGTTCGCGCTCAAGGAACTCGGGTTCGAGACGATCATGGTCAACTCGAATCCCGAGACGGTGTCCACCGATTACGACACGAGCGACAAACTGTTTTTCGAGCCGTTGACGCTGGAGGACGTGTTGCACATTTACGAGCGCGAGCAGTGTTGGGGCGCCATCGCGCAGTTCGGCGGCCAGACGCCGCTCAATCTGGCGCTCGGCCTGCAAAAGAACGGCGTCAACATCATCGGCACCACGCCGCAGAGCATCGAGATCGCGGAGGACCGCAAGCTGTTTTCCGCGATGCTCGACAAACTCGGGATTCCGCAGCCGCCGAATGGTCTGGCGACGAACGAAGACGAAGCGCTCGCCGCGGCGCACAAAGTCGGCTATCCCGTGCTGGTGCGTCCGTCGTTCGTGCTGGGTGGGCGCGCGATGCAGATCGTCTATAGCGACGACGAGGTCCGCCATTACATGCGGTTCGCGGTCGAAGCCTCACCGGAGCGGCCGGTGCTCGTGGACAAGTTTTTGGAAGAGGCGTTTGAAGTGGACGTGGATTGCATTGCCGACATTGGCGTCGGGGGGAAGACGGTCGTGGTCGGCGGAATGCTCGAACACATTGAATTCGCGGGATGCCACAGCGGCGACGCGGCGATGGTGTTGCCGCCGCACTCGATCTGGCCCGAGAACATCGAGACGATGCGCCGCCACACGCACGCGATGGCGCGCGAATTGAAAGTGGCCGGCCTGATGAACGTGCAGTTTGCGGTGAAGGGCACGAACGTGTGGGTGCTGGAAGTGAACCCGCGCGCGTCGCGCACCGTGCCATTTGTCAGCAAAGCCATCGGCAAGCCGTTGGCGAAACTCGCTGCCCAGGTGATGACGGGTAAAAAGCTCACAGAACTCGATTTCATGGAAGAAATCCGGCCGCCGTATTATTGCGTGAAGGAATCTGTTTTCCCGTTCAACAAGTTTCCGGGCCAGGATATCCTGCTCGGCCCCGAAATGCGCTCGACGGGCGAAGTCATGGGCATCGACGAGAACTGGGGCATGGCCTACGCCAAATCGCAGATGGCCGCCGCGCCCGCGCTGCCGCAGAAGGGCTGCGTGTTCATCAGTGTGCGCGACTCCGATAAACAACACGTGGTGCCGCTGGCGAAGGCGTTTAGCGAACTGGGGTTTTCCCTGTGCGCGACGACGGGCACCGCAAAGACGCTCCAGGAAAGCGGCCTGGCGGTCCAGGTTTTGTTCAAGCTCAACGAAGGGCGACCGAACGTGCTCGACGTGATCAAGAACGGCGAGGTGCAACTCGTCATTAACACGCCCGCGGGGAAGTCGCCGCGCGTCGACGAGGTCCGCATTCGCACCGCGGCGGTGGGCAACAAGGTTCCGATCATGACGACGCTCGCCGGTGCCAACGCCGCGGCACTCGGCATCAAGGCGTTCCGTGAGAAAGGTCTCAGCGTTTGCACGCTGCAGGAATATCATCGGCAATTACCGTGAAACAGGACTTCGATTTCGTCAGATCGCAGGGTTTGAGCAATGATTATCTGGTCGTCGACGCCGCCCAACTCGGCTTTGAATTGACCGCGGCGCGGGTGCGTCTGATTTGCCACCGTTATCTGGGCGTCGGCTCAGACGGCATTCTGGCGGTTGTCGCACCGCCATCCGGCCAGGCGGATTTCGCCCTGCGCATTCTTAACCCCGACGGTTCCGAAGCAGAAAAGAGCGGCAACGGGCTGCGGATCTTCGCCAAGTTTCTCTACGACCACGGCTACACGCGGAAGACCGAGTTCACGATTCACACGCTTGGCGGTGTGGTGCGCGCGAAACTCATCCTCGGCGGCGAGCGCTGCGTCGCGGTGCGCATCGACATGGGACGAGCAGTCATCAACCGCCAGTTGACGCGTTTGGAGGTGGCTGGCCAGACGCTGAACGTTACCTCATTGTCGGTCGGTAACCCACACTGCGTCACCATCGTGGACGATCTGGCCAAGGTGGACTTGTTGAAACTGGGCCCGCTCGTCGAAAACCACCCGGCGTTTCCAAATCGTACGAATGTGCAATTCGCGACGGTGCTCGACCGCGCGAACGTGTGCGCCATGATCTGGGAACGTGGCGCGGGGCACACGTTGGCGAGCGGATCGAGTTCCTGCGCCGTCGCCGCTGCGTGTTATGACAAACGTCTTGTGGACGGGAATGTCACCGTGCACATGGAAGGGGGCGATCTGCTGATCGAACTCGACCGTGATTTGAACATTGTGATGACCGGCCCCGTTGAGGAAATTTGCACCGGCAAATTCAGCGAGGATTTACGCCGGCGCTTGCGATAACATGACTGGTTCTTCGTCTTCTGCTACAGCGTCAGACTTCAGGCCAATCCGCAGCATCGCCTTCAGACCACCGCCATCCTCCACGACAAGATGCTCGGCGCAGACCTCGCCTTCGAGCAGGCCGCCGGGCTTCACCGTAATGACTCCTGTAGCTTCCAGACTACCGTGCAACGCGCCGAACAGTTCGACATTGCGATACTTCATCGCCTGCTTGAATTTGAACTCCGCGCCTACCGCGATCCGTAGATCGGGGCCCGACACCGCCTTCTCTGAAAAGATCGCGCCCGCCCCGAGTTCGATCGTCCGCAACGCGCGCGCCCGACCGCCTTCGATGATTCCCTCCAGAACCACGACGGCGCCGATCAGGTCACCGCTCTTCAACACGCCCGTCGGCGTAAGCCGGATCGTGCCCGCGGTCTTGATGGTGTCGACCCACTCGGTGTCGATGGTGTGATCGCTGAGGTCGAGCAACACCCGGCATTTTGGGCAGTGGGTGGTTGAGACGCGACCGTGCACTTGAAACTTGTACCCACACTCGTAGCAGTCGATCTCGTGTTTGACGGGAACGGTTGTCCGCGCGACGCGCGCGCCAGGTTTTTGCAGGTCGCCGCCCGGCGTCTCGGCCTGGCCCGAATCGCTGGCCGCCGGCTCGGACGGAATCGAGCCGGGACCCGGCTTGTTGCGCGCGACGGCTCGAATCGTCGCGTAGCTATCGAGTGTGTTGACCTTGCGGTTCTTCGGCACGGCTCGCTCCCGTCATCGTACGCGCCGCGAACGGCACGGTGCGCTATCAGCGCCGTGCAAAGGAGCGGGGGCTCGCCGCGTCCGCGTGCTCGTCATCCGCTGTTTCCGTGGCGTCGCTCATCACAGGCGCGACCGCGCTCAGTGGGGAGTTCGAGGGGTTCACCTCCGAGCGGCCCACAAAGGTCACGCCATCCTCGACGCTCAGGCGCTTCGCGCGAATGTCGCCGGTAACGCGCGCGGTGGATTTCATCTCGATGCGGTCCTTGGCGGTGACGTTGCCCTGTATCGCGCCTTCGATGGTCGCCGAGGTAACCACGATATTGCCCTTGATCTGCGCGGACTTGCCGACGACGGCGTCACCCGTGCAATGTAACTCGCCTTCCAGCTTCCCATCGATGCGGATGGAGCCGGAACTCTTGATGGTGCCGGTGATTTCGACTTCACTGGAAATAACTGACTGCGGAGCTGTGTTGTTGTCCATACGTTTACCCTCCAAGTTTCCTCCATTGCGCGGACACTGCGCCCGCGGACGTAACTCGCCGGGACGAGAGTCTCAAAAACCGCGAGGCGTGACAAGACCAAAGACGGCGACCGGCGAAAATTACTCCGACGGCGGTTTGGCGCGACCGTTGAGGACCTCTTGGAAGCCCGGGGTCTTGCGCAGATCGGCAAAGTCCGGCTCCGCCCTGGCGAGCACTTTCAACTTCGGGTCGAGGTGCACGGCGCTCTTCAGCAGTTCGAGCGCTTCCGGCTCGCGTTGCTGCATGGCCCGGTAGCAGGCCATGTTGTAATGCGCCAGCGCATACTGCGGGTTGGCATCGAAGGCGTGTTGCAAGGTGTCGACGGCGGCGTCAAGAGATTGCGTGCGGCGGCGGATGTAGGCCAGGTTGATCCAAATGTCCGCGTCGCGCGGGTGGAGTTCGGCGAGCTTCGCGACGAACGGCTCGGCCTCGCTCAGCCGATTGGCCTGCCAGAGCGCGGCGGATTTGATGGCGATGGCCTGCGAGAGATTGGGAGTGAAAGACAGGGCAATATCGGCTTCCTGTACGGCTTCATCGTACATCTTCAGGTCCAGGTAACCGGACGCATACTCGACGTGTTTCTGAACTTCGGGCTTCATGGCTCGAGGTCGCTGATCAACTATCGCATCAGTACAAAAATATAGCAAGCGTCCTCGCAATTTGTCATGGTAGCCGCATGTTCTACAAGGCGTTGGTCCGTCCCTGGCTTTTTCAGACCGACCCTGAAGTGGCCCACGAGCAGGTATTGAATCTCGCCGCGTCCCTGGGCCGCGGCCGTATATCGCGCGATGCGGTCGAGACCGTGTTTGCATTCGAGGATCGACGGCTGCGCCAGACGGTTTTCGGAATCGAGTTTCCCAACCCTGTTGGCCTTGCGGCGGGCTACGATAAGAACGCCCTCGGACTCGATTTGTGGCCCGCGCTCGGATTCGGTTTCGCCGAAATCGGCAGTGTAACATTGCACGGGCAACCCGGCACCGAACCCCCGCGACTTTTTCGTCAGGTCGAGCAGCGCGCACTCATCAATCGCATGGGATTCAACAACGACGGCGCCGAGGCGATTGCTGCCCGCATTCCGCCGTGCCCGCACCGCATTCCCATCGGTGTTAACATCGGCAAGAACCGCGATGTGGATTTGGCAAGTGCTGGCGGGAACTATGCTGCCGCGATGGAGAAATTTCATGACCGCGCCGATTTTTTCGTCATCAATATCAGTTCGCCGAACACGCCCGGTCTGCGGAAGCTGCAAGACAAAGAAATGCTGGATAAGTTATTATCCGCGGTTTTTGGAGGGCGAGGCTCCCGCCGAGCCGCGCCTCAACCAAACAGCTCGCCGGGAGGCTCGCCCTCCACCGGCGCGCCAATTCTCCTCAAAATTTCCCCCGACCTGACTTTCGATCAAATCGACGACGTTGTCGCACTCGTTCAGAAACATAAACTTGCTGGGATTGTGGCCACGAATACGACCATCGACCATCCGACACCACCAGAGGGCGGATTGAGCGGCGCGCCGTTGCGGGCGCGGTCAACTGAATGCATCCGACATCTCCGTCGTCAAACCAATGGCCAGATAGTCATTACCGGCGTCGGCGGCATTTTCACGGCGGCGGATGCGTACGAGAAAATCCGCGCCGGAGCGAGCTTGGTCGAAGTTTGGACTGGAATGATCTACGAAGGTCCCGCCATTGTGCGAAACGTCAATCGCGGACTGCTACGATTGCTAGAACGCGACGGATTTGGCAGCATGGCCGAAGCCGTCGGAACAGAATGAACGAATCGCCCAAACTTTGGCCGCACGCGTGGTCGCTGATTCGCGGACAGCAGCCGGCCGCGGTCGCGGGGCTGGTGCTGACCTTGCTCAGCATTGGCGCGAGCCTGCTGCAACCGTGGCCCCTGAAGGTCATCGTCGACAGCATTCTCGGCTCCGTGCCGATGCCAGCGTCTGTCGCTGCGGTGGCGGATAACAAAGCGTCCGCGCTGATCGTCGTTTGTCTGGCCTTGTTGGTGATCTATGTGTTGCGCGGCGGATTGAGCGCGTGGGGCACGACGTATCTGGTCCGCGCGGGGTTGCGCATGACGCAGGAATTGCGCTTCCGCGTCTATGAACACTTGCAGAAACTGAGTCTGGTGTTCCACGACAGCCGCGCGGTGGGTGATTCGATTTACCGTGTCACATGGGACACGTATTCGATTCAAACAATTTTCAATGGCGGTCTGATTCCGCTTGTATCATCTATTGCGACCTTGCTGGGAATGATGATCATCATGCTGCGGTTTGATGTTGTGCTGACGCTGCTCACGCTCGCGGTTGCGCCGGCGCTGGCCTTGACCATCAAACATTACAATCGCCTCATCACGGACGTTTCGGTCGAATATCACACGCGCGAGAGCAAGGTCAGCGCGATGATCCAGGAATCGCTCTCGGCGATTCGCACCATCCAGGCGTTCGCTCGCGAAGAAGACGAAGTCCGCCGCTTCGGCGCGGGCGCGGCGCAAAGCGTGGACGCGAACGTGCGCATGACCAAGGTGCAGGTGATGTCCTCGTTTGTTGTCGGGCTGATCACCGCGGTGGGTACGGTGGCGATGATTTGGGTTGGCGGCCAACGCGTGCTGGCGGGACGACTCAGCATTGGTGAATTGCTCGTATTCATAAGTTACGTGGGGATGCTGTACGGCCCCATGAGCACCATTAGCGGGATCGCCACGGCCATTCAGGGGGCGCTTACGCCGTTCCGTCGCGTCATCGAGATTCTGGAAACCAAACCGGCGATTCGGGACACACCTAATGCACGCCCGTTGACGCGTTGTGATGGCGTTGTGAAATTCGATGATGTGTGGTTCGGATACGATGCTGACCGGCCCATCCTGAAGGGCATCGCTTTCGAAGCGCGGCCCGGGCAAATGGTGGCGCTGGTCGGACCGAGCGGCGTCGGGAAATCGACGCTGTTGAGCCTGTTGCTCCGGTTCTA